>Ga0209062_1000022_pt1:577500-647500 | contig 697952 bp, 688 predicted proteins | sample Coa_R2_2_FD_187158 | JGI IMG/M metagenome (GOLD analysis project Ga0209062, IMG submission 187158) | Surface soil microbial communities from Centralia Pennsylvania, which are recovering from an underground coalmine fire - Coalmine... | ecosystem: Environmental > Terrestrial >... | reverse complement strand
TTTCGCCTTTTCATCTTTGTCTTTCATAATTACCTCTACAGGTATCTTTAAATCAATTATACTTCAACTTCAAAAGTAGTGGAGAAATACTGATGAACAAAAAAACTGGAAAATCCCCGGATCTTGAAACCTCTCTCAAAGAAATTACCACCCTGATTGAAAAAATGGAAAAAGGCGATTTGAGTTTGGAACAATCTCTGGAATCCTTTGAGCGCGGCATCACCTTAATCAAACATGCGCAAAAAATACTGCAAGATGCCGAACAAAAAGTTCAGATTCTCATGCAAAAAAACGGCCAAGAAGAATTAGAAGACTACGAGAATAACGAAGAATGAAATTTCAAGAATTCACCGACGATTGTCAACATCGTCTCGACAAACTTTTTAATGTTTATTTAAAAAACTCAACCATTCCCGCCAAAAAATTACAGGACGCAATGACTTATGCAGTACTGAATGGCGGAAAACGCATACGCCCCTTATTAGTGTATGCAACAGGTTACGCATTAAATGCATCCACTGAAAATTCAGATCCGCCCGCGATCGCGATCGAACTGATTCATGCTTATTCGCTGATTCATGATGATTTACCCGCGATGGATAATTCTGATTTACGTCGAGGAAAACCTGCTTGTCATAAAGCATTTGATGAGGCGACTGCGATTCTGGCAGGTGATGCATTGCAACCCCTTGCGTTTGAAATACTCGCGACTCATCCTGCAACCTTAGAAGACTCACAACGATTAGCCATGATTCGCATTTTGAGTGACGCGAGCGGCTATCAAGGCATGGTTTCAGGACAAGCACTTGATTTAGCAGGAACGGATGCTATTTCTGAAATGTATCAATTAAAAACGGGCGCACTTTTAATTGCAAGCGTGAAACTGGGTGCGGTCGCTGCAAATGTTAGGGATAAAAAAACACTTACCGCGCTCGAAACATTTGCAAAAAATATTGGCCTTGCTTTTCAGATGCAAGATGATTTGCTCGACATTGAAGATTCGGCAATCACAGGGAAACCAAAAGGATTGGATACGGCAAACAAAAAAATAACTTTTCCTTCACTGCTTGGAATCGAAAAAACGCGAGCGATGATCGAAGAACTTTATTCTGAAAGTTTAACGGCACTCAAAACCATTGGCGAAAAAACCTTGTTTTTAAAGGAACTGGCTGAAGCGCTTTTACAACGTAAAAAATGATTACAGGATCACAGAAAATCCGCTAAACTGCTAAAAAACTCGAGGGATGTTATGTATTGCCCATTTTGTAATGCTGAAGATACCAAAGTGACTGATTCACGTCTCATCAGTGAAAGCAATCAAATACGACGTAGACGCGAATGCCTGGATTGCAAGGAACGATTTACCACCTATGAAATGGCAGAATTAACGTTGCCACGAATTATCAAACGCGATGGCCGCCGAGATTCTTTTAGCGAAGAAAAACTACGTGCTGGCGTCATGCGCGCACTTCAAAAACGCCCCGTGAGCGCCGAAGAAGTCGAAAACGCCCTTTCTCGCATCAAACATAAAGCGCGCGCCAGCGGCGAACGTGAAATTTCTTCTGAACAAGTCGGCGAATGGGTGATGGCAGAATTGCGCAATCTCGATCAAGTGGCTTATGTACGCTTTGCCTCCGTTTATCGCAGCTTTCAGGATATCAAAGAATTCCGCGAAGAAATCACACGCTTAGAAAATCAAATCACCGAGGAATAAAATGAATCCAACAGCAAGACACAACGCCCGTTTTTATGCGGTACAAGCCATGTATCAATGGGAAATTAATCAAACTCCATTAAATGAATTGGAAGCCGATTTTTTAGTGAATCACATCAAGAAAAAAACCGATCTCGATTTTTTCAAAAATTTAATTAATGAAGTGCCAAAAAATATCGACGAGCTTGATGCGCAAATGAAACCTTTTCTCAGTCGTCCGATTAATGAATTGGATCCCGTCGAATTAGCGATTTTAAGATTGGGCATGTATGAATTAAAACATCGACTGGATACGCCCTATCGCGTTGCGATTAATGAATGGCTGGAATTGGCAAAGCAATTTGGCTCGGTCGAGGGTTATAAATTTGTAAATGGCATACTCGATCAAGCAGCGAAAAAATTACGTCAACATGAAGTGACTGCGCATAAAAAATGAATGAATTTGACATCATTAAAATTTTTTTTGCAAAACAAAATCTCGAACGCCGAGATGTCATTCTCGGCATCGGTGATGATGCAGCGATTACGGAAATTCCAGAGCATCATCAACTAGTCATCACAACCGATACATTAATTTCTGGCGTACACTTTCCTGTTCCTACAGCTGCATTTGATATTGGATTTAAATCACTTGCAGTGAATTTAAGTGATCTTGCTGCGATGGGAGCAACACCCGCTTGGTTTACGCTTGCCATTTCTCTGCCAGAATCCAATGAAAAGTGGCTTCAGGAATTTTGCAATGGATTATTTTCATTAGCGAATCGTTATAAAACAGAATTAATCGGCGGCGATCTCACACGCGGTCCACTATCGATCACGATTGCCGCATATGGTTTCGTCCCAAAAGGTTTAGCACTGAAACGCAGCACAGCAAAACCAAATGATTTAATTTATGTGACAAATTCTTTAGGTGATGCGGCATTTGGCCTACAGTCAAAAGACCCTTATTTTTTAAATCGCTTAAATCGCCCAGAGCCTCGCATTGAAATTGGTGAAAAACTACGATCGATTGCAACCTCTGCCATCGATATTTCTGATGGATTAGCCGCTGATTTAGGACACATTCTGGAAGCAAGCGACGTCGGGGCAACGGTTTTTGTTGATGATTTACCTTTATCTTCTGAGCTTACAAGCGCTCTTCCTAAAGAAAAAGCCATTGAGCTTGCATTAACCGGCGGCGATGATTACGAACTTTGTTTTACCGTTCCTGAACAACACACAAAAAAATTAAATGGGCCTTATACTTGCATCGGCAATATTTCAGAAAAAAAAGGCTTAGACTTACGCTACAAAAATGGTAAAAAATACGAAGGAACAATTGGCGGCTACAATCACTTTGCTAAATAGAGGAACTCATGCGCGATTACAAAGTTCCACCCATTCCCGATTCTGTTTGGACAAACCCTCTGCATTTTGTTGCGTTCGGATTTGGCGCGGGCGCGATACCCATCGCACCCGGTACTTTCGGCACGCTGATGGGCATTCCGTTTTATCTCGCATTAAGAACATTTCCACCGTTAGTTTATTTTATTTTATTAATTTTCATTATTCTCGGCAGTATCTGGATTTGTAACAAAGTCTCAAAAGAAATTCACGTCGAAGACCATCAAGGGATGTGTCTCGATGAAATCGTCGGCTTTCTGGTCACGATGTTTGCTCTTCCCTTCGCCACAAAATGGATTATCATTGGATTTATTCTTTTTAGATTATTTGATATTTTAAAACCACCACCGATTCGTTTTCTTGACGAAAAATTAAAGGGTGGCGTTGGCATGATTTTAGATGATGTGGTTGCCGGCATTTTTAGCTGCATTATTTTACATTTACTCACATGGATCATTTAATATGATAAATTGGTTTCCAGCGGCAATGATTTCGTTACTTAGTTTTGGCTTGTGGGGACTTTTTACTAAATTAGCGGTCGTGCACATTGATTCAAAAAGCGCACTCGTCTATCAAACCATCGGTGTTGCCATTGTTGGCGTTTTAATTCTAAGCGGAATGAGTTTTAAACCCGCAACGGATACCAAAGGATTATTTTATGCGGTATTGACGGGTGCCGCTTATGGCATTGGCTGTCTTTTTTATTTTATTGCTGCAAGTAAAGGAAAAATTATCACCGTAGTCACACTCACTGCGCTTTATCCCCTGGTTACGATTTTACTTGCGTATTTATTATTAAAAGAAGTTGTCACGATTAAACAAGGGTTAGGAATTGTAATGGCATTTGTTGCGATCATGCTCCTGTCAACTTAAATAGGATTTAAGAATGGATTTTTTTGAAAATTGGTATGAAGAAAAACGTTCCGCCTATTTGTATCGCGTGCTTGCGATACGTGAAACCAATGAAACACGAAAAAAACTATTTAATGAATTGGCTGAGCTTGCGACTCGCCAAGCGGAAATTTGGGAACGAGAAATAAAAAAATCCAATCAACCGATCCCAGAATTTCATCCCGATTTTCGAACTCATATTGTAAAAGCGTTAATTCAATGGTTTGGCACAAAGCCCTTGCGCTTTATTCTTTCTGCGATGAAAATTCGCGGGATGTCGATGTTTGCAGAACCCACGAACCATCATGAAAATCGCCATCGCGGGTTGACTGCGGCCGGAAATTTGCGTGCAGCGGTGTTTGGCGTGAATGATGGCATTGTTTCAAACATGAGTTTGATTTTAGGGGTCGCGGGCGCTACGACCAATCTTCATTTTATTTTGCTTTCAGGTGTTGCAGGTCTTTTAGCCGGCGCATGTTCGATGGGTGCAGGTGAATATGTTTCAATGCGATCGCAGCGCGAATTTTTTGAATATCAAATAGAAATCGAACGCAATGAACTCGAAGAATATCCCGAAGAAGAAGCCGCCGAACTTGCTGCCATTTATCGCGCGCGCGGCATTCCAAAAGAAGACGCAGAAAAATTAGCCCAAGTACTCATTAGCGATCCTGAAAAAGCACTCGCGACTTTAGCGCGAGAAGAATTAGGTTTGAATCCCAATGAACTAGGCTCGCCTTGGGGTGCTGCGATTTCATCTTTTATTTCGTTTGCGATTGGGGCATTTATTCCATTGATTCCTTTTTTGTTCGGTGACTATCGCTGGAATTTTTTGATTTCGACTGTTTTAACCGGCATTACATTATTTTGTATTGGCACCGTATTGAGTCTTTTTACCAATCGCAGCGCGATTCGAAGTGGGTTACGCATGCTGTTAATTGGCGCGGGCGCTGGCATCCTGACTTATGTCATCGGACATTTATTTGGTGCAGTGGTTTAAAAAAGGGTGAACGATTTCAATTGCGGGAAAACACTGGGACACCGATGCCAAATCTTTTTTCAAAAATAATAATTTCAGATTGGGTCCTGCATCTTGAGTAAAATAAAGTGGCAGCCCCTCCTTTCGTAGTTTCCAGACTTTTTGCATACTGTTCGTCGTTTCGGTTAAAGAATAAATAATCGGCGGCCAGGCACTCAACATGGTTGCATGCATACTCATCGCATTGGATTCCGCGGTTTTTCCCAATTGATCGAAATCATGATCAAGAATCGCTTTTTTTAATAAGGGTAAATCCTGATCGACTTTGGAAGGCCACGCAGAATAAAGAGAACTCGTTGTCACTGTGCGCTGCATCGCTTCACGAGAACTGATGCCTTTTTCTTTTTCACTCAAAATCAAAAGGCCAACGGATAATTCTGGCCAAAGTGCTTCAATCATTTCACCATGCGAATCCATACCATCATCGTTTGCGCCCGCTTGCCATTCGACAAATCCATGCCAAATGGAACGACTCGCGCTGCCGCTGCCTAATCTTGCGAGAATGGATAACTGATTTGGCGCTAAATCCCATTGATATAAATCATTTAAAGCAAGCACGATCGATGCAAATCCAGAAGCGGAAGAGGCAAGTCCTGCTGCAATCGGAATATTGCTTTCCAGCACAATTTCAAAATGCGGCAAATTATTTTTGCGAAATAAATTTAAAAAAGTAATGAGTCGGTTACCAAATGCAGAAGACAACCCTATTTCAGTATTATTTAAAAAAATAGAATCCGAGTCTGCATCACTCACACGAATTTCTGCAACCGAACCTTTGTCACCCAACGAAATAGATAAACTGGATGTCACTGGCAAATTTAATTCAGCATTACGCTTTCCCCAATATTTGCATAATGCAATATTGGAAGGCGCAAACATTTTTGCCGAGTGTTTTTTTGCAGGCTGATATGATTTCTTGGCAAGCAGTGTGTTAACGACATCAATTTTTTTCACACTGAACTCCGAGATCGGTAATATTGACGGGAATTTTTTCCCCTTTTGCTGCATGTGATGCGGGCAATTCGCCGAGAGCAATGACACAATCGCCAAATCCGGAACCCGAAATTTTTGCACCTAAAATGACGTCGGATTCTCGAAGTGAACTGATAATGGTTTGTAAAACCGTATTGCTCACGCCTAAACTTTCCATGACGCCCTGTTGAATATTCATGAGCTTCCCGAGTTTAGACCATAATTCATTAGTAATGGCTTTTTTGCCTTCGGAAACACAAGTATCAATGGTTTTACAAAATTGCTGGAATATCAATGGATAATCTGAAAAATACTGATCGACTTTTTTGATCGCATCCGGCGTCGGTGTTTTGCTGCCAGAGTAAATAACCGTTAAGGGATAATGATTTTTTAATTTTTCAACGGTTAAAGGTTCCGAATGATACTCAATGATCCCGCCAAAAACACACGCAGCAACATCTGCGCCAGAACCTGCTCCCTGTACTTGCCGGATAATATTGCGCGCAACACGCACTAATTCCAATTTTGAATAGGGAAGATGGAGCCAGGTCATCAACGCGGTCACGGTTGCAACCGTAACTGCAGCTGACGAACCAAATCCGATTTTGTCAGAAAATTCGGTCGTAATTTCAATTTCACAGCCTGATTTCATTTTTTTCTGGACGTTTTTGATCGCAGTTAAAACAAACTGAAAAGGCGCAACGACTTCGATTTTTTCGAGATCACACTCATGATTTCCCAAAGCCGAGCGAATAATTATTTTTTTGTCCGTACGCGGCGTGAGTACGACGGTCATGCGTTTATCAACCGCACAAACCAGCGCGCGTTTGCCGTGCAACACAGCGTATTCGCCCATTAACATTAAACTGCCTGGCGCTGTCACTTTAACCGACATGTACACCTCGCGTTTCTCCCATAATGGGTAAAATGGCATGATCGTACTTCATGCAAAGTTCTTTGAGTGCGTTTTCATCTTGAGTGACGATCAAGACCATTCCGGCTTTTTGACCGGCGACCGCACCTGCGCCACAAATTTTTGCAGCACCGTTGTTACGTTCAATATCTTTAATAAAACTCTGCACGCGCAATGGCACGACACCAATGCGTGTTAATAATTCATGGTTCGCGCGAATAGATTGTTGAATATCATCAAATTGGTTTTGTTGCAGAGCCACATCCATCGCCTCTGTTACCGCTGCAAAATCATTGCCTATACTGGAATTTTTAAAATGGTCTGCTGCCATCGTCACGCATTCTCCAGTCGTGGTTTCCGGCGTGCCGGTATTCACTAAATACATCGACACAGACGGAACAGCACGATTTTGAATTTGACCTTCTTTGATAAACAAACAACCGCCTTGCAGCGAGACTCGCACATCGAGACCACTGGATTGACCATGTTGCATGTTTTCAGCTTCCAAACCTAATCGATAAAAAATATCGGACGATAAATCCATGCGTAAATGATTCGCGATCGCGTGCACAATACTTAAAATCGTTGCAGCCGACGAACCCATTCCGCAACCAATTGGAATATCGGAGCGCACGTGAATTTTTACCCCTTGCGTCAAGGTTAAATTTAATGTTTCAAAAAATAAGCTCATCGCAAATTGGGCTAGTTCAACCGGTTTATGCAGCACTTCACGAATTTTATATTCGCCGTGAATAAATTTTTTGTATTTGGATTTGATGCGATTTTTTAAATGATCGAGCGCCGTCAAGCTTAAACTTTTTTCATACGATAAATCCGATAAATCAAATGAAACAAACGGTAAAAGTTGCGGCGTGGCGGTAGCTGTCACATAACGATTGACCGCCATCGCGAGCGCAGGCTTGCCGTACACCGCTGCGTGCTCACCTGACAAAATCAATTTTCCGGGCGCAAAGACTTTCATGTCACCTTTTCGTAAATTCGTTTGTGATTATCAATAGCCGCTAGTCGAAATTGCCCTGTATTATAACGCGGCAATTCAGCGCGGCTGCCATCTTTTGGATAGGGATACGAATAAAAATGTTCATATTCAGCATAAGTTAAAGGCTTTCGACTGGAAAGCATTTTGTCATGCTCATCCTGATGTAAAAAAGTTTGATAATTTTCTTGTACGGTGCCGCTAAAATATTCTGCTACACAACCTGAACCGTAACTATAAAAACCAATGCGTTTGCCGCTTAAATTTTCTTTAGACAAATCTAACAAAGCGGTCAAACCCACATAGAGCGCTGCGGTATAGCTGTTCCCAATTTTTCTGCCGTATTCGAGTGAAAGATTGATTTGAGAAAATAAATTTTCATCGCTGGATGTTTGATTATTTATTTTAGCGAGATGTTGATGCGCTTTTTCAACTAATTTCGGGACCGGTGTGTGATAACAATAATATGCATGGTCCGAAAAATTTCGTCCTGATAATGTTTGATATTGCACCCAGGATTTTTCCAGCATGTTTAGATAAAGTTTGCTGGAATATTTTCCTTCGACAAATGCTTCGTCCGAATAATTCGGGCGCCAGAAATCCATGACATTTTCAGTGACAACACCGTATTCAGAATCAAATGCAATTAAACGTGGATTCGCCGATAACACCATCGCAACCGCACCCGATCCTTGCGAAGATTCGCCGGGTGTTCCTAAACCATAGCGCGCAATATCGGATGCAATCAACAATACTTTTTTATCCGGATGTTGACGCAAAAAAGGCAGTGCCAACTGCAATGCGAGTGTCGCGCTATAACAAGCTTGTTTTAATTCAATCACGCGACAACGTGCAGGTAAACCCAATAAATCATGAACATAAATTCCAGCCGCTTTCGATTGATCGATTCCCGATTCCGTTGCAAACAAAACCATTTCGATGGATTGCGGATCAACATTTTTTAGGGCGCGCAATGCTGCATTCGCACCCATCGTGACAACATCTTCATCCGGTGGCGGCACCGACATTTGGTGCTGACCGAGTCCCACATAATATTTATTTGCTTCAGTGCCGCGCGCTTTTGCAAGTTCGGCTAAATCCAATGCGTATTGTGATGTGTAAAAACCAATTGCATCAATTCCCACTTTAACCACGTTATGATCCCTCATTTTCTTTACGACGTTCTAGTTTAAGGTGACTTTTCATTAATTCACCCTGATTGGTTTGGGCGGCAAGCAGCGATAATTCACCACATAATACCGTAGATGCCACAATAATGGCGAGCCGTCTGGCATTTTGTCCAGGTTCGCGTTCTTCTAAGCAATCTAGGATCCGTAAATTTTCACGAACAAAATCAAACGTTTTTCCATTGCCGACCGCGCCGACGATCACATTGGGTAACGTGACTGAAAAATACAAATCATCATGCCGCACTTCTGCATAAACAATGCCTTGTGACCCTTCGATAATATTCGCTGCATCTTGACCGGTGGCAAGATAAAAGCCCAATAACATATTCGCAAAATGGGCATTGGCGGTGCGAAGCCCACCGGAAATGATATTGCCGATCATATTTTTCTTTATATTGATTTCGACAATTTTTTCTGGGGTGGTTTTTAATAATTTGCGGCAGACTTCTCGGGAGATCGTGACTTCAGCGACGACATATTTACCCCGTCCAAGGATGCCATTCACGGCCGAGACTTTTTTGTCCGAACAATAATTTCCTGAAATGGAAATATATTTTAACGTCGGAAAGCGCATCAAAATCCATTCCAGCAAGCGATCCGCTGCGAGCGTCGCCATATTGTGACCGGCCGCATCCCCTGTATTAAATTCGAAACGCAGGAACACGAGCGTCCCGACCATTTGGGTATGCATATCAATTAATCGCGCAAACCGGCTGGTCTCGGAGATAATGGATTGCATGGCCTCTTTGTGTTGTTGCAAATTGAGCAATGCCTCGTAGGCATCGGTCACATTGTCTGCCTCCAGTAAGACCGAACGGGTCATGCGCTCATCAATAATCACGGCGCGTACGCCCGATGTATGGAGAGTCACGCGGGCACCGCGATGGGTTGAAGGCCATAAAGGTGTTTCGAATGTGGCGAGAGGTACCATAATATCCCCAGTAACCTCAGGCCCTGCTAGCTTGATTGGGCCTATGACCCGCATGGGTATGGTCGCAATCTGTTCCGTAGTTTGCCATCTCATATTTGATTTAAATCCAACTCAGTTTATGGTATAAAACGCGCTCCATTCTACTGGAAAATCCTTCATGACAGCAACAGAACAGGTGGTCTTGGTCGATGAATTTGATACCCCCATAGGCACCGCTGAAAAAATGCAGGCCCACCGGGACAATCTCTGCCACCGGGCGTTTTCTGTATTTATTTTGCGTCGGACACCGGATTTACAGGTCCTGCTCCAGCAGCGAGCGGCTGAAAAGTACCATTCGCCATTATTATGGACCAATACTTGCTGTTCACACCCCCGTCCGGGTGAGGATATTCTGCTCGCCGGTCAAAGACGTTTAAAAGAAGAAATGGGCATTGAAACCTCATTACAGTCCCTAGGCTCGTTCCATTATATTGCTCATTTTGATAATGGCTTGAGTGAAAATGAAGTCGATCATGTGTTGATTGGGTTTTATGATCAGGAAAAAATAACACCTAACGCGCAGGAAGTTCATGCCTATCGTTGGATTACATTGCCAGATCTCAGAAAAGAACTCGAATACTACCCAGAAAATTTTACGCCCTGGTTTAACAGGGCGCTGGAAGTGGTTGAGAGAAATTTATCGCTTTTTTAGTTATACTTTTGCAAGAATCATTTTCATGCCATTTCAGCATTCTTTTCTGAATAAACCGGAAATCGATCGCAAATCTTTAAAACCTCAGAACGGATGCGTTCAATATTTTTTTCTGAATGTATATCATCCAGAATATCGCAAACCCAGTTGGCTAAGGTTTCGCATTCTTTTTCTTTGAAACCTCTTGTGGTCACGGCGGGTGATCCTAAACGTAAGCCACTGGTGATAAAAGGTGACTGTGGGTCATTTGGAACCGCATTTTTATTCACGGTAATATTGGCGCGACCCAGAGCCGCTTCTGCATCTTTGCCGGTGATTTTTTTGTTGATTAAATCAATTAAAAATAAATGATTGTCGGTGCCGCCGCTGACGATATTGAATCCGCGTTTAATCATGGTGTTTGCCATCATGCGAGCATTATTCAACACTTGTTGCTGATATTTTTTGAAATCAGGTTGCAGCGCTTCTTTGAAAGCAACGGCTTTTGCAGCAATCACATGCATCAAAGGACCACCCTGCCCGCCTGGAAATACGGCGGAATTTAATTTTTTTTCTAATTCGGGATTGGATTTTGCCATGATCAAACCGCCGCGTGGGCCGCGTAAGGTTTTGTGCGTTGTTGATGTTGTGACATCCGCAATTTTTACAGGCGAGGGATATAAATCCACCGCGCATAATCCTGCGACATGGGCGATATCCGCCATCAAATAAGCGCCGATACTGTCTGCAATTTCGCGTAATTTTTTCCAATCAACAATGCGTGAATAAGCTGAAAATCCAGAAACAATTAATTTGGGTTTATGTTCTTTTGCAAGTTGTTCAACTTGCACGTAATCAATGTATCCTTTTGCATCTAATCCATAGGAAAAAAATTTATATAATTTTCCGGAAAAATTCACAGGCGAACCATGCGTTAGATGACCACCGTGTGCGAGACTCATACCTAGCACTGTGTCGCCTGGATTAATCATTGCAGCATAGGCCGCAGAATTTGCTTGCGAACCGGAATGTGGCTGAACGTTAGCATAATCCGCGCCAAATAATTTTTTCACCCGCTGAACGGCTAAATCTTCTGCGACATCGACAAATTCACAACCGCCGTAATAACGTTTATGCGGATAACCTTCAGCATATTTATTGGTAAGCACGGATCCTTGGGCTTCTAAGACTTCGGGACTGACATAATTTTCAGAAGCAATTAATTCAATGTGTTCTTGCTGGCGTTTTTCTTCGTCTTGAATCGCGCGCCAAATTTCGGGATCGAATTGTTTTAAAGGAATTGCTTCGAACATTGTTTTATCCTTTCAAAGTAGAATTTTCCAAGATGGTTTGCGCTTGTTCGGCGCGATATTTTTTGATTGCCTGACGAAATTCAGGATGTTTGATGCTTAAAATGCTAGCTGCGAACAATCCTGCATTGATAGCACCGGGTTTGCCTACGGCCATCGTCGCAACCGGAATGCCTGCGGGCATTTGAACAATCGATAACAAGGAATCCATGCCATTAAATGCTTGCGAAGGCATAGGAACACCAATCACGGGCAATAAGGTTTTGGCCGCGATTACGCCAGGCAAATGGGCTGCACCCCCGGCGGCACCAATGATCACTTCGACGCCATCTTTTTCAGCATTAGCAATATATTCAAATAAGGCATCCGGCGTGCGATGAGCGGATAACACCCTTGCTTCATAAGGAATTTTTAATGTGTCCAATATCTGTCCAGCATGCTCCATCATCGGCCAATCGGATTTTGAGCCCATCAGAATACTAACAAGTTTAGTCATGATATCCCTCGAATTCGTTAAAAATGAATCCGATTATAGTGCAAATCGATGGTTTGCTTCATCTTTTTTTATTAAGGATTGTTAAGCAATAAATTGATATTTTCCTATTTTAGGATTATACTAATATAGTAAATTACAAAATCAGAGGTTCATAATGCGTCAACAAGTTAAGGTCGTGGGTAATAATGGTCAATTATCACTTGGCAAAGAATTTGCTGGGAAGATGGTATTGATCGTCCAAGTGAATGATGGCACGTGGATCATCAAGTCGGGTGAATTTATTCCTGATTCCGAACGATGGCTTCATCAAAAAGGGCAAATGGCGAAATTAGAAAATGCAATTGATTGGGCTGAAAACCATAAACCCGTCGATAACTTTGATAAGCTGGCTCGAGGAATGCAGGATGGAAAAAATAAAAATTGATACGAACAATCCGCAATTTCAGCAAGATTTTTTTCATTTAGAAAAACCCGAACAACTTGCTTTAATTAGAACCTTAAAAAAAATATCAGAAATGCAATGGCCCCAACTCTATTCAGACAAAGGGCTCAAATGGGAAGCCATTTTGTCAAAAGAAACTAAATCTGGCCAACGTATTGATACTTTTCGCTTCTCTCAAAAATATCGAGCGACAGCACTTAGACAAGATCAATTTTTACGATTACTGACGCTGCATATTGATCATGACAGCGCCTATAATTAGAAATGAACACTACGGAAAATATTTCCGCGTCAACCAACGATCATTGAAATCTGCATCGGTGAGCGCAAGTCCTGCATACAAGTTTCCTTGATTGTCGATCAGAATATGATTCGCGCTAAAAAATCGGTCGTTTGGATCACCGGGAAAATCATCCCAGGTTGACCAATGAGCACCGGCATCCGTACTCATTCGGATCAGTGCGCGCGTTTTGGGAGAACTTTCTTCATCGATGACTTCGCCTGATACGTAAAGGTTGCCATTTTTATCGATGACAATCTTATCGGGCGCGGTGATGCGTTTATTGTCTGGATATTTGAAATCATCCACCGTGACAAAAGGACTGGTTTTACTGCCTTTTCGGACGATCCAATGGCCGATGTTGCTTGCATCTTCATCAGTCCAAAGACCTGCGACATAAATATTTCCAGCAGAATCAATCACTGCGGAAGATCCAATGAGAACCCAATTACCTAAAGAAAAGCTATCAATGGTTGTCCAAGTTGCGCCTTGATCGGTACTCATTCTGACATACCAAGTATCAAGCCATGTGCTTTCTACAATGTAATAAACATTGCCGCTTGCATCAAAAAAAATTGCGTTGATTTCGCCACTGCCGTCTGCGTGATGGGCTTTAGATTGATTGGATTTGGTTTTATTGAATTTGGTGTTATTGCTTTTAGCCTTATTGATACCAATATAAAAATCATCTACGGTTGTCCACGTTTTTCCATTATCCGCACTTTTGCGAATGATAGAGTGACCTATATCGGGTCCCGGTCCACCGGCATAAATATCGCCATTCGGAGCAATAGCAAGTGTCGTTACGCTTGAAAATTGGGGAGCTTCGTCCACCGTATTCCACGTTTGTCCGCCATCCGTACTTTTTTGTATTATCCAATAATTAGGATCTTGACTTCCAGCCACATAAAAAGCACCTTGTTGATCGATTGCAAAGGCCATTAAGCCATAATTGGGGAAATTAAAAAGAGTATTCCACGTATAACCTTTATCAATACTTTTTCGAATAAAACCATAATCGTTTCCATTCTGATTGGCCCATCCGGCTTGGTATAAGTTTCCGTTACTGTCGCTAGTAAATGTACTCAGATTAGAGCAAAACATCGTGTCGCTGGTGTTGATGGTTTGCCAGCCAGGGGTTTTTGCTGCAAAGGAAAACATGGAAAAAGAAATTAAAATTAAACTGAGTAATAGTTTGGCTTTCATCTTATAACCCTAAATCTCGTTTTGTACTATTTTGATAGTTAATTATATCTTTTGATTAACAGAGATCAATGCTTAAAGCAGCGTATGCCGGTAAAAACCATAGCGATACCCTGTTCGTTACAGGCTTTAATGACTTCTTCATCTCGTACTGAGCCGCCGGGTTGAATGATTGCTTTGATACCGGTATTGGCTAGACGATCTATGCTGTCTCTGAAAGGGAAAAAGGCGTCAGATGCGAGGACGGTATTTTCAAGATTGGCGGATTTTTTGAGGGCGATATCGACGGCGTCGATTCTGGAGACTTGGCCGGCACCGATGCCGACAGTTGCGTTGTCTTTTGCAATTAAGATGGCGTTGGATTTAATGTGTTTTAGTACGCGCCAGGCGAAAAGCAGGGACTCGAGTTCTTTTGGTGTGGGTTTTAATTGGGTTACGACTTTTAAATCATTGGCGGTTAAATTTTTATTATCGTGGGTTTGAACTAAAAGACCGCCATTTATGAATTTAAATTCAGTGTCTTTGGATTCGGCATTCAACAATTGATTTGACTCAAGTATGCGTAAATTTTCTTTTTTGGAAAAAATTTCAAGAGCACCGTTTTCAAAAGCTGGCGCAATTAATACTTCGACAAAAATCGTTGATAAAAAATCAGCGATTTTTTTAGTGCACGGTTGATTGAGTGCAATAATACCGCCAAATGCAGATTGCGCATCGGCGTTATAAGCGCGCTCGAAGGCTTCATCGATCGTTTTTCCTGTTGCAGCACCACAGGGATTTGCATGTTTCACAATCACGCAGGCGGGTTCTGAAAATTCTTGAACGCAGGTTAAGGCGGCATCCGCATCAGCAATGTTATTGTAGGATAATTGTTTGCCTTGATGTTGTTTAGCGGAAAGAATGCCGCTTTTTTCATTAGTAAACTGATAAGCTGCGGCCTTTTGATGTGGATTTTCGCCGTATCGAAGATCAAGCGATTTTTGTAACTCTAATTTGATATTTTCAGGAAATAATTTCGATAACTCAGCTTTTTGAAGTTGTTCCAAATGCATTTTCTGTAAATATTGACAAATAATCGCATCATACTGAGCCGTATGCTCGAAGGCTTTGGTTGCTAATTTTTTTCTGGTTTCAAAACTTAAGCCTTTTATCAAATGAATTTCATCTAAAATCATTCCGTAATCATTGGGATCAACTACTACACCCACCCAATCCATATTTTTGGCGGCAGAACGAATCATGGTAGGACCACCAATGTCGATATTTTCAATCGCATCATCAAACGTTGCTGCTGGATTCGCAATAGTTTTTGCAAACGGATATAAATTGACTACAACCAAATCAAACCAATGAATACCATGTTGCTCTGCAATGCTCGAATGGGTATCACGTTTTCCTAAAATTCCACCGTGAATTTTAGGATGCAATGTTTTCACTCGGCCATCCATAATTTCAGGAAAATTGGTGACTTCTGACACTTCACGAACGGGAATATTCGCTTCACGTAACAGTTGGCTAGTACCGCCGGTTGAAACAATTTCGACTTTTAATTCAGCGAGAGCACGAGAAAACTCAACAATTCCCTTTTTGTCTGAAACGGAAATTAGTGCTCGGCGTACGTTATAAAACTCTTTCACGATCTGGCTCCTGTTTTTCTACTGTATAACAAAAAGATTGACTGATTCTTGATTCAGCTGGCTACTACTTTTTGATAAAGGTTTAGTAAATACAGAACCTTTATGCAATGCTGCAACCGTTGCTTCCCCCAAAGTAAGCGTTGGATTGGTCGGCATTTGGGGATTTGCTGCTTCTTTGGCATCAGATGATTGTTTCGGTACCGGTGCAGCAGCACATACAAGATCGTCCACTTGAACCACATTTGATGTTTGCAGTCTTTCAGCGACTGCAGTTAACATTTCATCTGCTTGCTGCGCTTCCTTTTGTTGCTGCAAACTTAATTGTTCTAGTTTTTTTTCGGCCTGAGATAAATCAAGCGCATCTCTTTGAAGCTGTTGTTCCCGCAGCTCCATCTGGCGTTTTTGGATTGCCAGTTCTTGTCTCATAAGCGCTCTTCTTTGATTATATTGGTCTGTGCGATGCATTTCTTGTAATCGCGCGGCCAACTCTTTTTCTTCGGAAGGTAAGTGTTTTAATAAATCCGGAATTTTAATTTGAGCACCTCGAAAAATACTAAACTCTGAGTCCTGAACTTCAAAATGATAATAAAGTGAATTGTCCAGGATAGTGACGTGACAGGAATGTACAGCCAGTTTACGGGGCCAGATCGGCAATTTACTGATGAATCTTGCGCCATTACAATATTCTTCTACATCATCAAAGACTAATAACAATTCTTCGGGTTCAACTTTAGCCTCCGTTTCAGCTTCAGTATTGGATTCGGTTTCATTTGGAAATAGATGTCTTGCCATTAATAAATATTGCCAAACTTTATTAGCATAAGCCGCGTGCAGTTCTTGTGGCTCTTCGGGTAATTGTTCAGTGCTGTCGAATTTCATTTCGACTTCTTTCAGTTTTTCAAAATCGGCTTTTGCTTCGGCTATTGATTTTTTTGTATAAGATTCTAAAACAATCGGATGTACAGGACGGTCATCAAAAAACTTTGAAACATTCTGAACGACGCGGTGAGTATGATATTGCTTTTTCTTCTCATCAGAAAGATGCGAGAGCATTTTGAGTGCATCCGGTTCGCGTAGCCATCGCACAAAATTAGAAGACCCTCGATGGGTATTAATAAAAATTTCGCCGTTAAAATCTTGTTTATGAATAATTAGCAATGCGACTAAAACTTCATATAAAAGATCAGGTCTTGTTGAATCAGGATCCAATGTGGTTCTATCAATATCAAGTGCGATATGAACCTTTTTGAATCGTCTAAGATCCAGTAATCCTGGCATTTTAACAACGGCATTCGCTTGCATCTTTCACCTCATTTATTTCATCAACTGGATTGCTTCAATTAGCGCCTCTCCTTCTAGTTTTTGGACGCGATTTTTTAGGGTTTCGATAGTATCATTTGGCAATACCTGACATTTTTTTTGAATCAGGATGGGGCCCGCATCGATCTTTTCAGTCACGTAATGGACCGTACAGCCGGTCTCTGTTTTGCCGGATTGTATCACAGATTCATGGACCGTTTTATCCATCATACCTGCAAAATCGGGTAATAATGAAGGATGCACATTAATAATTTTATTACGCCATTCATTAATAAATGCATTCGATAAAATTCGCATGAAACCAATCAATACGATCGTATCAATTTGAAATTGATGTAGAATTTCAGAAATTTTATGATCATAATCTTCCTTTGAAAATAACTTCGGATCAACAAATTCAGTGGGTAAATGATGGTCGCGGGCTTTTTCCAGGATGAGCGCATCGTTTTTATTGCTAATCACGATTTCAATGCCTGCATTTAATTTTTTGGTTTGAATGGCATGAATCAAATCCAGCATTACCGTGCCGCGGGTTGACCCTAAAATGGCTAGACGTTGCATGCTCGCAAATCCTGCATATGTTGAATTCGTTTTTTAATTAGCTCATTTGTTCCAATATCTTTTCGATGAAATAATTGTCCTTTAATTCGCTGTATTTCAGTTTCTGCGATTTGTTCTGCATCCATAATCGTATCGGCTATCCCTACGACGGCGATAGTGCGCGAACCCGTCGCGTATAATTTTCCATTGCGTTCATCGACTGCGCCAAAATAGAGATTATTTTTGTTGTGAACGGCGGAAATATCAATTTCAAAGTTTTTTTCTGGATGATCGGGATAACCGTTTGGTACAGCATATTTACAGACGGTTGCGAAATTTTCGAATGATACTAAATTTCTCGATAAGCGCCCCATCACCATGGCTTCACAAATAGCAAGAAAATCCGATTCTAAAATGGATAAAACATTTAAAGCTTCTGGATCGCCAAATCGTGCGTTATATTCGATTAGACGCACACCATTTTTGGTTGCAATGAAACTACCATATAAAATACCAATGTAAGGTTCACGAAATTCGAAAGTAAGCGCATCGAGTACGGCTTCATTAATGCGCGTTGCTTCATGTAAATCTTTTTCTGTTAAAAATGGCAGAGAATGATCGCGATCAGAATAACTGCCCATGCCACCGGTGTTTGGGCCTTCGTCATTCACAAATGCGCGTTTGTGGTCTTGCACTAATGGCATAGGAATAAGACTATTGCCATCGCAAAAACAAAGTAGCGAAAATTCCTGGCCAATGAGTTTTTCTTCAATGACAATTTTGCTTTGATGAGCCAAAATTTCACTACAAAATTGAAATGCTTCCTCAAAAGAATGTAAATGATCTCCCGCTACTTTCACGCCTTTGCCACTCATAAGGCCATCCGCTTTGATGACATAATTATTTTCGCCTAAATCGGTGATGAAGCGTTTTGCTAACAATAAATCATCAAATACACCATAAAGTGGTGAAGCGTTAATTTTATATTTTGTTAAAAGATCGCGAGTGAACGATTTGCTGCTTTCGAGTTGTGCGAGTTTTTGTTTGGGACCAATAGTTGGAATGGAATTTTGCCAGAGCACATCTGCCAACCCTTTTTCGAGCGGTGCTTCGGGGCCTATGATTGCGATATTGATGTTCCATTCTTTGGCTTTGGTCCTTACTTCGTCAATCCTGCCAATGTCTCCGACCCAGTAATTTTCTGTTAAGGGCTTGATGCCGGGATTTTTGGACGTGCCGCAGCAAAAAATTTTCGGAGCTTGTGGGGAACGATGCAAAGCTTTTGCGATTGCGTGTTCGCGGGCGCCTGAGCCGATGATTAGGATGTTCATGTTTCAGTATCCTTTGGGAAAGTTTATTAGCAGTTTTCTTCTGCTTCGGGTCAGGTTGGGTTTGCTTCACTCGCTCGGGGAGCGTACGTCCATGTACTAAAGCATTTCATCCATGAAACGCAATCGCTCCTGAAGCAAACCCAACCTGACCCGAAGCAGAAGAAAACTGCGTCGAAAATTCTGTCGAGCGCTAGGGATGACACTCTTCCATTAAAACTCGTTCCTTTCTTTTTCTCGCTGTTTTTCTAATTCCTGAATGGTTTTTTCATTAATATTGCCTGTCACATACACTCCATCCATGCAAGCCATACAAGGGCGTTCGATGTGATGATCACCACGACGGGTGACGGCTTCAACTAAATCATCAATTTTTTGATATAACAGTTTGTCGACACCTAAAAATTCTCGAATTTGCTCAAGCGTATCGTGTGCCGCAATTAATTCCTTGCGAGATGGAATATCAACACCATAAAAACAAGGATGCTTAATCGGCGGACAGGCTGAGGCAAAATAAATTTCCTTCGCGCCAAATTCGCGGACCATTTTGACAATTTCGCGACTGGTCGTGCCACGAACAATACTGTCATCGAGAATCAATACTTTTTTATCCTGAATTTCTGTTCGTTGCGGCGTTAATTTATAACGGACACTGCGACTTCGCTGTTGGCCATCCGGCATAATAAACGTGCGACCGATAAACGGATTTTTATAAAGCCCTTCGGAATAGCGCACACCCAATTCATGCGCAAAAGAAAGCGCGGCTGTATTTGAAGTAAATGGCGCAGGAATTACAACATCCGGCAAAATATCAGGATATTTTTCTTTCCAGTGACCTGCGAGATTTTGTCCCATGCGCAAACGAGAACGATAAACGCTCACGGCATCCAGCGTCGAATCAGGACGCGCGAAATAGACGTATTCAAAAATACAGGGAGAAAATTGTTTTTTCTGAACGATTTTCCGGAATAATTTTCCAGAACGATTCACAAAAATAACTTCGCCAGCTTGAATATCGCCCTTCGGTTCAAAACCTAATGCATAAAACATCGTGGTTTCCGATGCGACGATATAATCTTTGCTGCCATTTTTGTTAGTGCGCTCACCTAAAACTAGTGGGCGAATACCATGCGGATCTCGAAATGCTACCAGTCCTTTGCCAATCACTACACTCACAGCAGAATAAGAACCCGTTGCCGTTGTAAAAATATTTTTTACTGCATCACAAACAATGGAAAAAAAAGCTTCTTCATCGTCTTGCACATAATTTTTATCATCCAAACCATCTGCAAAAAGATGCAACAACACTTCCGAATCAATCGATGAATTCAGATGGCGATGTTTTTTTTGTGTGATTTCTGTGGCAAGTTCTTTGTAATTTACTAGATTGCCATTGTGAGCAAGTGCTATGCCGCGCGGACTACCAATCCAAAGCGGTTGAACATCGGCGAGATTATAACCGCCCGCCGTCGGATAACGCGTGTGAGCAATACCAATATTGCCATGCAGTTTAACGACATCATCCACAGTAAAAATTTCGCGAACCAGGCCTAAGCCATGTTTGGTATAAAACCGTTCGTCACAAGTTAGAATGCCAGCCGCATCCTGCCCGCGGTGCTGCAGATGAATGAGGCTGTCGTGCAGCTCGGCTGCAACGGGTCCCTGACTGTAGATTCCAACGATGCCACACATGCGAGAAGACATCCCCTTAAAACCCTGGATTGTATCAAAAATTATGAGAAATGGGGCAAGAAACAACTGGACTTTTACAATATATTGATTTTGTACATTATTTATTTTTGATCGATAGCCCCTAACGGATTTATAATAATATGAATAGCTGGCTCTAAGTTGGTAGGGGGTGTGTATGAAACACCGATATACGGCAAGAATTTTTCTTGAAAAAGATGAAATTGAAGGCGGATATGGAGATGACTTGGAAGACCTCTATACCTGGATGCTTGCCCAAGCTGAAGGTAAGTTCGGCAATGTGCATGGCGAAATTATTGATACAACGACCAATAAAGTCGTTAAAAAATTTGTTAAAGCACCACCTGACTGACTAGCTTTATCCTTTTAGGCAAGATAACCCGCAATATTCTTTTTGATTCTCTCATTGATTGACATTAATTTTTCTGGAAAACCAAATTTATTTCCTGTGATCATTTCGTATAACTGAATGTAGCGCGAAGACAAGGTGACAATTAATTCTTCGGGTGCTTCGGGTAATACTTTATCGTTATAGGGATCGCAATTATCATTGAACCAGAGACGTAAAAATTCTTTGTCGATGTTTTGGGGTTCTTGATTATTTTGAAAACGTTCTTCGTAATTATTGGCTAACCAATAACGACTGGAATCCGGTGTGTGAATTTCATCAATTAAAACAATATTGCCATCGGCATCTTTGCCTAATTCATATTTGGTATCGACTAAAATCAAGCCGTGTTTTGCGGCGGTTTCTACGCCAAACTGAAATAATTTTAAGGCGGCTTCAGATGCTTTTTTCCAATCTTCAGCACTCATCCATTTTTCATCTACGATTTCTTTTGGACTGATCGGTCTGTCATGTTTTTCTTCTTTCGTTGTTGGAGTCAGCATTGGTTTTGCGAGGCGTTGATTTTTTTTCATACCTTCGGGTAATTCATTGCCACAATAATTTCTTACGCCATTTTTATACTGAGTCCAAAGTGAAGTGGAAGTTGTGCCAGTGATGTAACCTCTTACAACAAACTCAATTGGAAAAACCGTGCATTTTTTTGCGATTGTGACATTGGCATCGGGAATTGCAATCACGTGATTTGGAATAATATGTTCGGTTTTTTCAAACCACCAAGCGCTTGTCAAATTTAAAACCTGGCCTTTGTAAGGAACTGATGCAAGTACGCGATCAAATGCACTTTGTCTGTCAGTCGTAATTAAAATTAAGCGATCCCCTAAATCATAAGTATCGCGAACTTTGCCGCGATATTTTTTTCCGAAAGAAAAATCAGTTTCGGTTAAGCAATAAGGAATGGCCTTCTGAATTTTTTCAGCGTAATTTTCAATAATGGTAGCAGTCATGGGCATAGGGATTAAATAAAATATGTGAGTTAATAACTTCGTTGATGGCTTTGTCATCACCTTGCACTTGCCACACAATACTGTGCTTGATTGCATGAACTCCATCAACACCAAAATGATGAGTCAGCATTTGTAATTTTTGCTGGCCTATCATGTCTTCTTTTGCGCGTACTAAGAAATTTTTTGCATTTTTAATGTTGGTAATGATTTTTTCTTTACGATCATTAAATAAGACACCGCTCTTTTTGATTTTTTCAAAAATTTCAGGTGAATCGCAGGCAATTTCCCAGTGTGTCAGACGATTGACTTTAACTGGAATGCCCGAATGTTGCAACGCATTTTCAATGGTCAATGCTTGGTTGTCCGTTATAATCAAATCAATCAAAAGTTGGTTGTTTTCTGGTTTGTAATTTTTTATTTCAATGGCACGCGGATAAAAGTTCAGTGGCTGGACTTTTTGTTTATACCCTTTTGCAATGTACTCGCGCATGGATTGAAAAATGGCATCGCAAGTTTCAGTGCGTTCCGGGTGGGGCATCATGGCCATCACATTGCCAGCTTTATTAGAAACGGCAGCGATGTTATTGATTGAGCCATTTGGATTTACTGGAAACTGATCGATGACTTGGCCTTTTTCATCGCAATATTGAAACACATTCAAGCCATTTTCCTGCATTTCATGTAATAACGCAGACGGAATGACAAAACGACCTTCGCCATGAGCGACCGGTAATTTTAAAATATCGGTTGGTTTTAAAAATCGAGTGAAAGCATTATATTGAAAATGATCGGAAACTCGCATGTGCACCCAATCATTGTAATAGCCTGTTCCTAAAACTACGCCATCACGCATGCGTTTATTGTCTGTGAGAGACATGGCTAATTTGTTGTTTTCAAGTCCAGGCACTAAACCGGTTTCTACTAAAATTTGGGCGCCGTTGCAAATGCCTAGAATTGGTTTGCCGAAATTGCTTTGTTCGGCAAGGATTTTCATAACAGGATCCAGCGCTGCAATAATGCCCGCACGTCCGCGATCTTCATACGAAAAACCGCCGACGATGATATAACCATCGTAATCAGCCAATTTTTCTTTGGATTGGTTCCATAAAAATTCTTCAGGGACCATGCCAGCACGTTTGACTGCGAGCATGGTTTCACGTTCGCAGTTGGAGCCTGGGAATTGTATGATGGCAATTTTCATTTTAAAGCCTCTGCTCACCTATTTGCTGTCATTGCGAGGAATGTTTTTTATGACGAAGCAATCTTCTTGAGATTGCTTCGCCCTAAAAAGCAGGGCTCGCAATGACGGGCTAAAGTAATTTTACTTTATTTTCACCTTTCACTACTTTACCAATTTCATATAACTTGAATTCTTGAAAATCTTTCAACGCAGCGCGTGCTTTATCAACCATTTCTGGCGATAAAATCATAACTAATCCGACGCCCATATTAAAGGTGCGATAGGCTTCAGCGTCATTTAATTTTCCTAATGAACATAATAATGAAAATAAGGGTTGCGCCGGCCAAGCGTCTTTTTTAATTTCGACGCTGCAATTTTTTGGTAGTACACGCGGAACATTTTCCAGTAAACCACCGCCGGTGATGTGTGCCATGCCTTTGATGGCAATGTTTTGTTTTAAAAGATGTAACACAGGGCGGGTGTAATTAATGTGAGGCATTAGCAAGGCTTCGCCGATGGTGCAATTTAATTCGGGCAGCATTGCGTCAATTTTATATTTAGCGATTTCAAAACAAAGTTTGCGCGCAAGTGAATAGCCGTTTGTATGCAATCCACTGGATGTGAATGCTAAAACAACATCGCTTGCTTGAATATTTTTTCCTAAAATGGCTTTTTCTTTTTCGACAACACCTGTAATTACGCCAACTAAATCATGTTCGCCAGTAAGATACGTCCCTGGCATTTCAGCGGTTTCGCCACCCACAAGGGAAATATCATTTTCGCGGCAGGCTTTGACCATGCCTGAAATAATTTGTTCGATAATTTCCGGTTTTAATTTGTCATTAGCAATGTAATCTAAAAGTGTTAAAGGTTTTGCGCCAAGCACAATAATGTCGTTCGTGGTTGCACTTACCAAATCCATGCCGATCGTATCGTATTTTTGCATCATGCGGGCAATCATGATTTTGGTGCCGACGCCATCGATGCTTTGCACGAGCACCGGGTTTTCATATTCATTCATAATGGATTTCAAATCATAAAGCGCGCCGAAACTGCCAATATCAGTCAAAACATTTTTGGAAAACGTGCTTTCGACGCTTTTTTTAATGCGCTTTACTGCTTCGTTGCCAGCATGAATATCAACGCCCGCTGATTTGTAGTCGATAGTCGTCATAGTAATTTATCCCTCAGGCCATTTTCCCAAGCTGTTTTAGCTGTGCTTACTTCTAAATCGATGCAATCTAGCATTTTTAATTTTTTGGTGGTGTTGGTGTGACCGATTTCAAAAACGGGGACATGATAATGTGCAAAAAGATTTTTGAGCGCAGTCATTTTTTCACGTGCCACTTCTAAAACAAATCCACCCGTTTCAGAAAAAAGTAATTTTTCTCGCGATAATTCATCGGAATAATTCATCGTTAAACCAATTTGTTTTTTAAATGTCATTTCTGCGAGAGCAACCGCTAAACCCCCATCTGAAATATCGTGAGCAGATAAAACTAATTCTTGTTGGATGGCATCATTGACTGCAAAAATTTCCGCAGCAATCGTTGTTAAATCGGGTTTTGGAACATTTGCGCCTAATTCATTAAATAAATCGTAATAAACACTGCCGCCGCACTCATCTTTGCGTTTGCCGACTAATACTAAATGGGAATCGGTGCGTTGGAAATTTTTCGTAATGACTTTGCGAACATCTGGCATGTTGCCTAAACAACTGATCATTGGACTCGCAGGAATTGCGCCGGATTTTGATTCGTTGTACAACGAAACATTTCCTGAAATCACAGGCAAGGATGCACCAGGATAGGCTTTCAAACCAATGGCTTTGCACGCATCAGCAATTCCGCGCACGGATTCTGTGAAATCCCACATTTGTTCGGGTTTTTCTGGATTTCCAAAGCATAAACAATCCGTCACTGTTTGTGGCAATGCCCCGACTGCTGTGATATTTCGCGCCGCTTCAACAACGGCATTGATGGCACCCCAGTAAGGATCGATTTTGTTGTAACGCGGCGTTTGATCCAGTGAAAGTGCGATACCGGTGTTTCGAATTTCTTCGGGATATTTTTCTTCATTGAAAGGTTGCATCACACCCGCATCCGCTTCGCCTGCTTCAATAATCGTTCTGCCCTGCACTTGTTTATCATACATTTCAAAAATCGGGGCGCGTGAGGCAATATTTTCATGTGCTAATAATTTTAATAGCACATCATTAAAATCGGTAGGCGTCGGCAAATTCGGTTCACTGAATTTTTTCTGAGAAGGCGTGTAGGGACGATCATAAAGAATTCCTTTCGTGACATCACATGCACGCGCATTCACAATTTTTTCACCGTGATATTTCACGACATACATGCCATCGGTGCGAATCTTACCAACGACTTTTGCCTGCGCACCCGCAGAAATCTGAGGCAATGCAAATGTTTCGTTGTAATGCGTAAGAATCAAATCCGCTAAATCAGGCGCAACAACCCACATAAATCGTTCTTGTGTTTCAGAACACAAAATCACCGAAGGATGCAAATGCGACATGCTGGTCGGGACTTTTTCTAAGTCTATTTCGGCGCCGAAGCCCCCGGCTTCAGCTAATTCGACGCTAGCACAAGCCACACCGCCTGCGCCTAAATCTTTAAAACCCACGCGATCTATTAAATTTTTCTCACGTAAAATATTAAAAAGCGCATAGTTTGCTTTTAATAGATGTCTTTTTAAAAAAGCATTCGGTTCTTGCACCGCACCTTTGTTGCGTTCTTGATGTTCATCGGATAATTCAGTCGATGCAAAACTTGCGCCACCAAAACCGCTATTGTCTGTTGGTTTTCCAACTAGAATGAAAACATAATTATCTGCATTTTTGGGCGCATACGAATGGATTACCTGATCATCACGCACAACGCCTAGCGTCACGACCGTCACTAAGCAATTTTCATTATAAGATGAGTCGTAATAAACATCGCCCGCTAAATTAGGGACGCCGATGGGATTGCCATAACCTGCGATTCCAGAAACAACACCATCATGAATCCAGTTAGTTTTTTGTCTTTTGATATCACCAAACCGTAATCCGTCGGCAACCGCTATCACTTCAGCACCCATACAGCAGACATCGCGAACATTACCGCCTACACCCGTCGCTGCTCCTTCAAAAGGGACAATTTGTGAAGGATGATTATGCGATTCATGGCTAATGACAATGCCGTAGCGCTTACCCTCTTTATCGCGGGCGACTTCGACAATTCCAGCATCTTCCTTCGCACCGAGAATGACATTCGGCCCATCGGTCACTAATTTTTTCAGATGTTTACGGCTGCTTTTATAGGAACAATGTTCAGAACCCTGAATAGACCATAGAACCAGTTCCGGCAAGGTCGGGGGTCTTTTTAAGATAGTATTTTGAATAGTAAGGACTTCATCGACGGTTAAAACTAAATGATATTTTTGTAGGATATGATGCACTTCTTCCCGAGATAAATCAGAAAAATCAAATACTTCTGGATTAGCAACCGTGTCCATTAGTCAGTTCTCTCATCAAGTAAGTTGCATAAGATAGCATAAAAATGGGATCGTTAATATTTTATTAAGCTAAATAGTTTATAGTTTGGGCCTCAAAACCTACTATATGGTGACCCGAAAACAAAAACTGCAGCAACTAGGATGGCGCAATAATAGAAAGTATTTAAAGAGGTTTTTATGCAAGTTCGTCAACATTCGCTTTTAGATTGGATCCCACTCGCTATGCTCGAAATTGAGAGCTGTGACGGTCTTACGTTATTTTATTTTTCTGATTTTTTAATAAAACTTGCTAAAGATCCTGAATTTGCAAAGCACAAAGCCGCCTATCCTGAAATGAAAGATGAGACAGATCCTCAAAAATTAAAAGTGGCTTGGAGAAATAGAGGATTTCCCACAGTTTTTAGCACATCAAAATATTTTACTTTTGAAGAGAACAAACATGGGGAAACATTCGAGTGCGGGTTCAGATTGAAAGAAAATACCAGTGCTTCCCACGCTCTGATGCATTTTTACAAAAAGGCGAAAACTGTTTTGGATTGCACGCTAGTAATCAACCTTGCTCGTCCCGTAGCTTTTCTCTATTATTTTCAAGAACGATTGGGGAATGAAGGAGGTAATTTCTTATTTGATCATTGGTTTGGGGCAACTTTTGAAGCAACGCCAGCCAAATATAGATTGCATATCAATGATAATGTTAGTTACTGCACTTCAATAGAGCGTTTTATAAAACGCGTCAATCCCCCTGAAACAAAAACACCGACGGTCAGATACGCTCAACTCGTTTATTTTAAAAATCATCCGGATTACTTGAAAAAACATCCTTCTGGCAATGCACAAGGATGGAATGTTTACTGTGTAGGGGTTAATGGTGAAAATGAACCTTGTTTCCTCGGATTTGGTCTCGGACGAGAACCTCAGACGACAACACAGATCCTGATGCGTCTGCGAGATGAATACAATCTACCCGCTGAAGTGAAATCCGGAAATTTTGAAAATCATATTAAGCTTTCCGATTTAAGCCCCGTTCCATTTTATATGGAGCCGCTCGCCCTGAATGAAGAATTCTTGAATAAAGGCATAGAAGGTCCCCGAGGTTTAGCCAGTGCCTGCGAAGCTGCCAAGATACTGCAACAAGCCGCTGATCATCATCGTTCTCTTTCAGCCAATGCAGGACAATCAGAAGAAGGACAAGCAATGACTGACGACAAACTCAGATCCTCCAAATCCCCCATGCAATTATAACCACCATCCCTCAAAGCGTCAGGGTTCAGGATTTTTTTTTCGAAAGCGCCGTCTGAATCTTATCTTATTAGCACCCCGTAAGATTCGGCACGAAAAAATCGGCCCTCGCGCTCCTCAGCTTGCGCGCTCAGCACAACCTAAACCCATTTAAGCGGCAACCTTAGTTCGTCAGCCGATGAACCAAAAAGAAGAAAAGCCCACCCCAAAAGCGCTTTCGAAAAAAAAATCCTGAACCCTGACGCCCGCCCCCAATTAATACTAGACATTCCGCCCAACGCATACCATAATCTCCGTTTTTCATATTCTCTTTTTAAGAGGAAAAACGAAGGGAAATGACCAGTAACATTATCGAACTCCGTGGCGTCTCAAAGTCGATTCACGGCCACGACATATTGCAGAATATCAACCTCGAAGTGCATAACGGTGAGTTTCTCACTTTGTTGGGCCCATCCGGTTGCGGCAAGACCACTCTGCTTAGACTCATCTCCGGATTTGAGACCCCGACCACCGGCCATATTTTTATTAATGGCAAAGACGTCGAGGGCCTGCCGCCGCATTTGCGTCATGTGCATACGGTTTTTCAAAGTTATGCGCTGTTCCCTCACATGAATGTGGTTGAAAACATCGAATTTGGCCTGCGCTGCCAGAAACTGCCAAAGAATGAAATTGATCGCCGGGTCGCTGAGGTTTTAAAGACGGTGAAACTGGAAAAGTATGCCACCCGCAAACCCGAACAATTGAGTGGCGGCCAGCAACAACGAGTCGCTATCGCACGGGCCGTTGTGAACCGTCCATTGGTTTTATTATTAGATGAGCCGTTGAGCTCGCTAGATTATCGCTTACGAAAAACCATGCAGATTGAGTTAAAACAGCTGCAAAGAAAACTGGGTATTACCTTCATTTTTGTAACCCACGATCAAGAAGAAGCCCTTTCCATGTCCGATCGCGTGGTCGTGATGCAAGAAGGCTGCATCGAACAAGTCGGCACTCCGCGTCAAGTTTATGAAAACCCTGAAAACCTGGCAGTCGCTAAATTTATTGGTGAAGCCAATATTTTCGAAAGTGAAATTATCGCGATTGATGGCAAACTCATTACCGTCGATATTTTAGGCCGCCGCCGCATCGTGAAAAGCACGCGGCCATTTTCAGTCGGCGACAAAGTCCATATCCTGGTCCGCCCCGAAGATTTACGCGTCTGGGACCAAAAAGAAACCGAAGGCGATACGGCTGATATGTTCCCCGGTGTCGTCGAAGAAGTGATTTACAAAGGCACCACCGTCGACCTCATGGTCCGTTTATTTAATAATAAATTGGTCGCGGCCACTGAATTTTTTGATGAAGATGATGACAGGCTGGAATATGCCATAGGTGAGCAAGTATGGACAACGTGGGTGTCGGGGTGGGAAGTCGTATTGCCGTACGAAGAAACCGTTACAGCTTAATGGGACTACTGACCATGCGATCAGATAATGGTTTTAAGTACTTTTCACTGAGCGTGATTTGGATTTGGCTTACCATTTTTGCCTTGCTGCCGTTTATCCTCGTTTCAATTGCAAGCTTCATGAATCATGATGAAAGCCATATTATTCAATTGCCGTTTACTCTCGCCCATTATGGCGAACTGAATAATACCATCTACTTAAAAATTTTCGAAAAATCGTTTTATCTCGCTGGATTTTGCACTCTTTTTTGTTTGATCTTGGGTTACCCTTTCGCTTATATCATTGCGCGCATGGAAAGTTCGTTCAAAAGTCTTTTGATCCTTTTGATCATTATTCCCTTCTGGACCAGTTCGCTGATTCGGACCTATTCGATGATTACGATTTTAAAACCGAAGGGCATTATTAATTCGATCATGATGTGGTTGGGGATTGTTGATAAGCCGCTGCCCTTGTTATTTTCGGATATCGCGGTTGTGATTGGTTTGATTTACAACTTGCTGCCTTTTATGGTGCTGCCGCTATTAACCAATATTGAACGGCTGGATAATCGTCTGATTGATGCGGCGCGTGATTTGGGCGCGAACCGGTTTACGACGTTTCGACGGGTCATTATGCCGTTGACGATGCCAGGGATTTTATCCGGCTGTATTTTAGTCTTTTTGCCGGCAATGACGATTTTTTATATTCCAGACTTATTGGGCGGTTCCAAATCCATCTTGTTAGGAAATTTAATCCAAAACCAATTTTTAGTTACTGAAAATTGGCCATTGGGTTCTGCGATCAGCGTGGTCTTTATTTTATTGTTAGCGCTTTTATTACTGATTTATTGGCGCTCGACCCGCGGTAAAACGCAAGGTGAGTTATTATGAAAAATAAATTTCTGCAAGCCTTGCCGACATCGTCTTATTTGACGCTGATTTATTTGTTTTTTTATATTCCTATTGTGATTTTGATTATTTATTCATTTAATGAAGCACAATATTCCTTGTTGTGGCATGGATTTTCCTGGCGCTGGTATCAGGAACTGTTTGCGGATACGGATTTGTGGATTGCGGTTTGGCATTCCTTGATTTTAGGTGTTTTTGCGGCATCGGTTGCCATGTGCATTGGTTCGCTGGCAGCGGTCAGTTTGTATCGCTATCAATTCATGGGGCGGCAATTATTGTATGGTCTTATTTTTATTTTAATTTTGTCGCCGGATATTGTGATGGCGATTTCTTTGTTAATTTTATTTAGTTTTTTAAAAATTCCATTGGGATTCTGGAGCTTGCTGCTCGCACATATTACGTTTTGTATTCCATTTGTGGTAGTGACGGTTTACAGCCGTATGGCCAGTTTTGATGAATATATTTTTGAAGCGGCCAAAGATTTGGGTGCTAAAGATACGGTTATTTTTTCCAGAATTATTTTGCCTCTGCTCTGGCCTGCTATGCTTGCCGGATGGTTGTTAAGTTTCACACTGTCTTTAGATGATGTGATTATCAGTTATTTTGTGACAGGCCCCGGTTTTGAAATTTTACCCTTAAAAATTTATTCGATGGTACGATTAGGGGTCAAACCAGAAATTAATGCACTTTGTACAGTGACGTTTGTTTTAACATTAGTACTGGTATTGATTTCGCAGCTTATGTTACGGAAAAAACCATGAAAATAGCTCGTCTGGGTTTAATTCTATCTTTATTCGCCGCCCAAGCGCTTTTTGCGGCCGAAGAAAAAATCGTGAATGTTTACGCCTGGTCAGCGGAAGTGCCTGATGCGGTAATTCAGCAATTTGAAAAAGAAACCGGCATCAAAGTGAATTTTTCGACTTACGACAGCAACGAAGTCATGTATGCTAAATTAAAAGCGAGCAAACAATCTGGTTATGATGTGGTTGAACCATCCAGTTATTATGTGGATCGCATGCGCCGGCAAAATATGCTGGAAAAACTCGACAAAACCAAACTTCCTAATTTTAAAAATTTAAATCCTGATTTTTTAAATGCAAAATATGATCCACAAAATAATTTTAGCATTCCCTTTATTTGGGGGGTCACGGGAATTTTTATTAATAATAATTATATTCAGCCGAACAGTGTCACTCGCTGGTCCGATTTGTGGAATCCCAAATATTCTGATCAATTGATGATGCTCGATGATACGCGCGAAGTGTTTTCGATGGCGTTGCGTGTTTTAGGCTATTCGGTGAATGACAGCAATCCTGAACATATCAAACAAGCGTATTTAAAATTAAAAGAATTACTGCCGAATATTAAAATTTTCAGCAGTGCCGTTTTATCGATTTTAATTGATGAAGATGCCAATGTTGGCATGGCGTGGAATGGTGATCTTTATAAAGCCGCTCAAGAAAATTCGCGTTTGGGATTTGTTTTTCCCAAAGATGGATTTGTGATCTGGGTCGATAACTTTACGATTGTCAAAGATCCGCCACACCGTGAAAATGCTTATAAATTTTTGAATTTTCTAATGCGGGCTGACATTGCACGCAATGCGGCACTGGATAATAACTTTCCGACTCCGAATTTAGCCGGATGGAAATTATTACCGCCTGCTATTCGAAATAATCCAGTCGTGTATCCCTCTCACGAAGTCTTGCGTCGCGGCGAATTTCAAACGGACGTTGGCGACGACGCGCTTGCTTTATACGAAGACTACTGGGAACGGCTGAAGATGGGAGGCTAATATTTATTTTTATAAAAATACAAACACGAAGGAACGAATTATGACGAAATGGTTAAGGATTTTTCTCGTCATTTCTCTATTATGGCCAGTGAGTGCTTTTGCCTCTGACAATGTGGTGAATGTCTATACCTGGGCGGATGAAATCCCGCATGAAGTGATTGCACAATTTGAAAAAGAAACGGGAATTATCGTCAACTACTCTACTTTTGATACCAATGAAATCATGTATGCCAAAATTCGGGCCAATCGCAATATTGGGTATGATTTGATTGAACCCTCGAGTTTTTATATCGACCGCATGCGTAAACAAGACATGCTGGAAAAACTGGATAAAACCCAATTAGCGAATTTTAAAAATCTGGATCCGTTTTTTGTGAACCAGGCTTATGATCCGGATAGCAAATACAGTGTTCCGTTTATTTGGGGCATCACCGGCATTTTCCTGAATAAAGATTATTTTAAATCGCATGATATTGCGAAATGGGCTGATTTGCTCGATAAAAAATATGCGGACCAGTTGATGTTTTTGGATGACTCGCGAGAAGTTTTTTCCATGGCGATGTTGATGCTGAATTATTCGATTAATGATGCGAATCCCGAACACATTAAACAAGCGTATTTAAAGTTAAAGCAATTGATGCCGAATGTTCGTTTATTTAATACCGATGCGGTGGCATCGATTTTGATTGATGAAGATGCGACGATTGGGATGTCGTGGAATGGTGATCTTTTCCGCGCGCGGACGGAAAATAGTAAACTCGATTTTGTTTATCCTAAAGATGGTTTTGAAATCTGGGTGGATAATTTTGCGATTATGAAAAATGCGCCGCATCTTAAAAATGCCTATACTTTTCTGAATTTTTTAATGCGGCCGGATATTGCGGCGAAAGTCAGTCTGGAAATTAATTATTCCAGTGCGAATTTGGCGGCACGGAAAGTTATGCCGCTTGCTATTCGCAATAATCCCACTCTTTATCCGTCAGTGGATGTATTGAAACACGGTGAATTTGAAACGGATATTGATGATAAGGCGTTGGCGCTTTATGAGAAATATTGGGAATTGTTGAAGATTGGTGGGTGATTTAGATTCCCGTCATTGCGAAGCCTGCTTTTCAGGCCGAAGCAATCTTTAAAGCACGTCATTGCGAGACCGTGCTTTTCACGGTCGAAGCAATCTCTTAAAAGATTGCTTCAGCGCAAAAAACGCGTTTCGCAATGACGGGAATTTAGGGCAAAGTTCTTATACCGGCATCTCTCTGCCTTTGTTTGATTTTTTCAGCCGTTTGCTTTCGTTTATCAGTTTCAAAATAGCTATAAACAATTTTTTTGACCGATCGGAAAACCTGCTCTACTTTTGTATCAGCTAACTTATCCAGCTCATCCACTTTTTTATCGATTGAACTGAAGGTTTCAGAAACCGAATTAAACAATCGGGCAACGCCATTCATGGCTCCTTTTTGGAGCCATGCGCAGGGACTTTCCTTTTTTTCCTGAGGTTTGATGGTTCGCTGTACAAATAAAGTGGGCGCTTTAGTCAAAAGAGGTGTAATACCCATTTTTTGTGTCTCTGTTTCTTCTTCATCTACAGGCAATACTGAAAAACGTGAATCTTCCGCGAATTGGATCGCTTCTGGCATTCGCAAGATCGGAGCTAATTTAAATTTTTCTGTTCTTTCTCTTGGTTTTATTTTTGGCTGTTGTTTTAGATCAACGGGTTTTGGCCTATCCGGTAACTTTTGGTAACAAATTTCAAGTTTTTCCGCATGTTGAAAATCGCTTGGATGTTCCCTTCTTATTTCTTCATACAATTCGGCTGCTTTGTCAAAGCGCTGAACGATGTGATAACATTCGGCTAGCATATGCTTGCGTTTGAAACGGGCTGGATTAATGGTGCGGGCTTTTTCAAAACATCGAATTGCGTCTTCGTGTTTATTTTGTAATTTATAATATTTTCCTAACTGCGACCAAGGTGGGGCATAGCTTGGATCTTCTTTTGTGGCTTTATCTGCAAATATAATGGCCTGGGGGATATTCGAATATTTTGTAGAATAAATAATAGAAAGTGCATGATAGGCGCGGGCTTTCGCTTCTTTATGCGCTTTCTCATCGTATTTATCTTTATGTTCCGCAAGTAGTTTAGGATCGGGTTCCGTGACTTTTTTATATACTTTAATTGCTTTGTCAGGTTGTAAAAATTCTTCGTTGTAGATTTTGCCAATCGAAGTATGCGCCTTCCAATTGAGCGGATCGATATCGATAATTTTTTCATAATCACTTAGCGCCGCTTCAAATTTTTTTGCGAGATTGTTAGCTTTTGCAGAAACAGCAAAAATATGCACGTGACGTTCTGTATTTTTAGCTTTGCGATTACTCACAAGGTCCGAGCATAAAGATACAAATTGATTATTTTTAAGAAAGGCTTCAGCTGCTGCAATAATTGCCTGCTTTTCTTCGGGAGTCCCTTTTTTTTCTTTCTCTCGTAATTGATTTAAATACGCTTGGCAATCGCTAACTTTAGTGAAATCAAATCTTGCTCGCAGCATACCTAATCGCTCATAGTTTTCAAAATGAGCAATATGGTACCATGCGATCTATTTATTGCACAACTAGCCTATGTTAACTTTCATCATGACGTAAGGATTATAGGCTTCAGTCTTAAATCCATATTTTTGATAGAGACCATGCGCGTCTTCCGTCATTAGGAACCAACGGAATATGCCTTTTAAGCGGGGATGTTCGAAGACATATTTCATGAGCGCTTTGCCAACGCCTTTGCTGCGATGTTCATCATCAATGAAGACATCCCAAAGTGAAGCAAATTCAGAAAAATCCGTAATTACCCGTGCGAATCCCACTTGTTTTCCTTGATAAAAAACGCCAAAACAGACTGAATTTTCGATGACTAGAGGAAAGCGTTCAACGGGCAAACCAGTAGAATATTTTGAGGGAACACATAACAGATTATAGACATACGTGAGATCCAGTTTTTTCTTAGTAGAACTTAACGTATATTCGCCGAAAGTGGTATCGGGATAGGATTGCTGATATGGCATTACTCAACCTCATCATGTAGTTTTGATAGTATTTTGGCCAAAAAGCAGTGGCGTACTTTAGGTTCTCAGTATAGAATAATCTCGCTTTGCAAGTAATACTTTTCTTTGGAGTTATTATGAAAAAAATGATCGCAAAAATAATGCTCGTATTGGCAGCCATCAGCTTGGTGGGTTGTTCCGATATGAGTAAACAAGATGTGGGCACCATGACGGGTGCTTTAGCGGGTGGTTTATTAGGTAGCCAATTTGGCGGTGGCGGCGGTAAGGTCCTGGCCGTTGCAGGTGGTGCGATTGCAGGCGCCTTTATCGGTAATGCTATCGGTAAAAACATGGATGAAACCGACCGCTTGAAAATGAACCAAGCGTTTGAATCAAATAGCGTCGGCCAACCGGCTTATTGGAGAAACCAAAATACCGGAGCTAGTTACACCGTGGTTCCTGTTAAAAACGTTGCTTATCAAGGCAATCAATACTGCCGCGAATATCGTTCGACTGCGAATATTGCTGGTAAAGAACAACAAGTTTACGGAACAGCTTGCAGACAACCCGATGGTACTTGGAAAATTGTTAAGTAATAAGCTCATCAAACCTCTCCTTCGGGAGAGGTTTTCTTAAGAAAACCTTAAGCTATTGATATTTATCGAATTTCTCTTGATTTTTTTTCATTTATAGACTATGATTGATCAAGTTGTGGGCAATTTCCCGCAGCTAGACAAATTATATGTCATTTCAACGGTTTAGAATTATACCTAGCCAGCCTTCTTCGCCTAAATATACAGAAGAAAAGTCCATTCTTCATGGAAAAGCTCGCGAATGGAAAGCGGGTAATTTCGAACTCCAAGGCCAGCCTTGGCAGGATTCTTTTAGCTCTGAACCGGAAAAAAACTTTGAGCAAGCTCTGGATCAATTCGTTCAATCAATCCCGAAAGCTAATCAAACAAAAGTTCGAAACTGGATTTTGCAATCGACTGGCATTGGACAAGAAATTCCTGACAGAACCAATGGCCATCTTTTAAATAGTCTTCTTTCTCTGAACATGAATGCCAAAATGGGCGGGAATTCCGTTCATCAAGTTCGTTTCTGCAATACCACTAACCGCATTATTTATACCGCTAAGATCCCAGCTATTTTAGAAACTGTCGAAAAGCCTGCCGCTCCTGGAGATACAAATTATAATTTTGATAATTTCGAAGTTACGATTGAAGCCTCAGTTGATTTAAATGGTATGGATGAACAAGTCAAAGCGGAATGCCGTGTTAAACCTGCCGATCCTCTTTTTAAAGAAATGTTAACGCACATTGCAGAACTTCCCTTTGAAACAACACAAGTTGTCAGTTTCGACATCGACAACACATTTTCTGGTACAGGCGATCATGCGGGTCCAAATCTTACGCCTGAACTTTTGACGATCGCTTATTTTTGTGAAGCAGCACAAATTCCTTATGTTTTTGCTACTAACCGAAGCTTACATATGGATATTACTAATTTATTCCCTCAAAAAGATGAGCAACCACCAAAACCAAACGATTTAAAACAATATATTGCGGAATCCACTCTGTCACGTTTTGGTAAAATGCTAACAGATCACGGGTTAAAAACCGACATTTATACTCCCCTGGATAAAACAAGAGAAAGTCAGTATTGGCAAACCACTATTGCAAAATCTGAAGAAGATTTTTTAACTCGTATTCCCGAGGGCAACGATAAAGATCATAAATATTGGGAAGGAGAATTCAAATCAGCTTTCAAAACACTTTTGGATGAAGAAGATAAAATTCATCAAGAAATTTATGAAGCAAAAAATCTTCCTAAGCAAAGACAATTAACTGTTGCTGTTGATAAAGTTCGGAATGAATCAAAACTTCACCCTGACGACTATGTACAGGTATTGCATGTCGATGACGATGCAAATGTTTGCCGACAATTGCCGAAGTTAGAATTAAAAAGCACACAAATTACAACCCTTCATGTAACTAATCCATATAATTTTGACGCTGTTTTAATTAAAATGGCTAGCTTTATTGGATTAGATCGTTTTGCCAAAGATTTACTCCTGACCAAAAAATTTCAATCTCCTGAAAAAGTATTACAAGATTTATCTGCAGTCCGTTATTTACTACATACAGATCCTTCCGCAGAAATTTTTTCATTAGCAGAAACATTTAAAAAAATTCACTTTGCTAACTTGAATAAAGCGCAAAAAGAAGAATTTGAATTTTTGTTTTTTGCAAAAAAATTATTGGTAAATTGCGAATTTGACGCTGAGCATATTGAAAATAATCTAGCTGCTTTTGGTTATTTGCATTCTGCGCAACCCACTTCTATTCAGTTTTGCGTATCGTTAATGCGATTTCGCGAACAATATGAAGATAAATTGACAGATCAACATAAAGCTCATCTTGATCAAATAGCCAAGGAAGCGGCCAAGAAATTTGATTTTGTGAGCTTTTACAAAAATAAATATGCAACTTGCGATTCCGCCACTAAAACAGATCTCAATAAATTTGTTTACAACTATTTAGAGGATAAGACTCCTCAATTAAAACGAAGCAAATGTCTTTACATCGCCGCAAAAGATGTCAGCCGCTGGACTAAGTTCAAAAATCAATGGCGATCCATGCCGCTTTGGAAAAAAGTGGTTGCTGGCGTTTGCATCGGAGTGGGCTGCTTACTTACATTATCGGGCTTGCTGGCCAAAGTTGGGCTTCCGATACTTGGCGTCGGATTGGGTTTGGTTGGTGCTACCCCTCTAGCAGCAGGCGCGGTTACTGGCACGATTGGCATTGCCCATACTATTGACATTGCCACAAGGAAAAAATTCAAAGGCGAATTAGACGATTTAGTTTCGAGCAAAGAACATCACGCTATTTCACTCAAATATCAACAGAAACCATATCAACTTAAACAACTTGCCGCAAAAATAGAAGCAGAAGCTAAAGAAGTCAAAACAGGCGAAGAAAAAACGCCAGGTTCAAATGTGTCCGTTTTACAAACATTATCACAGACGCATCCCAAATTAGCTTCCCAAATAAATGCTACCATTGTTCCTGGAAAAAAGGATCACGTTACGTTATTTCAACCTTTTGCAGAAACATTGCGACGTCAAATTAAAGCCAAGAAACTCGCTGAATCTGCAGAACAAAAACAAGCTGCTCAGCCGGCCGAGCAACAACCAAGCAACAATCCTACCCCCTAATCGCTATTTCGATTGCACATCGCATTAACTTCCTTTATCGTAAATTCACCAAAAAACGGGGAGGAAGTCATGGAAAAAATCGGATTTATCGGTCTTGGTATCATGGGTAAACCCATGGCACTGAATCTCATTAAAGCAGGATACCCGGTCTCTGTTTATGCAAGGCGTTCTGAAGCAGCTGAACCCTTGGTTCAATCTGGCGCAAAAGCCTATTCCTCTCCCAAAGAACTTGCCTCCAATGTGGATGTTATTATCACCATTGTTCAGGCCACAGCCGATGTCGAAGAAGTATTACTCGGCAAAAATGGGATTGTACAAACCGCTAAACCCGGCACTATCGTCATTGATATGAGTACCATTTCAGCGGGTTCAACCAAATCGTTTGCAGAAAAATTAGCAAAAAAACAAATCGAAATGCTGGATGCACCCGTTTCAGGCGGGGAAAAAGGCGCGATGGAAGGAACCCTCACCATTATGGTGGGTGGAAAAAATGAAACACTCGAAAAAGTAAAAAAAATCTTGAGCGCGCTCGGCAAAACGATTACCTTAATTGGCGATCACGGTGCAGGACAAGTTGCTAAAGCCTGCAATCAAATTATTATTGCGGAAACGATTATTGCGGTTAGCGAAGCGCTGGCTCTTGCCAAAGCATCCGGTGTCAATCCTGAAAAAGTTCGTGAAGCTCTGCTCGGCGGTTTTGCTTCCAGTCGTGTACTCGAAATTCACGGCAAGCGCATGTTAGATCACAATTATCAGCCTGGATTTAAAGCTAATCTACATCGCAAAGACATGCATATTGCGATGGAAGAAGCGCATCGACTTCATCTGAAATTACCTTCGGCGAGTCATGCGACACTGGAACTCGATAAATTAGTCACCAAAGGCCACAGTGATCTTGACTCATCCGCTTTACATTTATTAGTTGAGGAAAAAGGATGACGACCAAAACCAAAATTACCCATTCTTGTCAAAGCTGCGGCGCACAATATCCAAAATGGTCGGGGCAATGTTTGAATTGTAATTCTTGGAACACCATCGTCGAAGAAATTATTGCAAAAAATTCTCGCTATCAAGGTTATGCGCTGGGGCAACCTGAAGTCACGCAAATGAGTCAGGTCACCCTGAATGAAGAAACACGCATTGCTTCAGGATTACTTGAACTCGATCGCGTGCTAGGCGGTGGTTTAGTGATGGGCTCTGTTGTTTTAATCGGTGGCGATCCTGGAATTGGCAAATCCACTCTTTTAATTCAGACGCTTTGTTTTTTAAGCCAGCAATTAAAAGTTTTATATGTGACGGGCGAAGAATCGCTGCAACAAATTACGTTGCGTGCGAGACGATTAGGTTTACCCGAAGATCAACTATTATTACTTGCCGATACGCAAGTCGAACGCATTTTAAAATTAGCGCAAGAAGAAAAACCTCGCGTGCTTGTGATTGATTCCATTCAAACGATGCATACGGAATTATTACCTTCGGCACCCGGTTCCGTCGGACAAGTGCGAGAAAGCGCAGCACAACTTGTAAAATTTGCAAAACAAACCGGCACGGCATTATTTTTAGTGGGCCATGTGACGAAAGAAGGCACGCTCGCGGGCCCTCGCGTTTTAGAACATATGGTTGATACAGTTTTATATTTTGAAGGTGAACAAGATAGTCGTCATCGCGTAATTCGTGCGGTAAAAAATCGTTTTGGCGCCGTGAATGAATTAGGAATTTTTGCGATGACCGATAAAGGTTTGCGTGAAGTCAGCAATCCGTCGGCGATTTTTTTATCGCGTTATGAAAAACCCGTTCCCGGCAGTATCATTACGTCAACTAAAGAAGGCAGCCGACCTCTATTGGTCGAAGTGCAAGCCCTTGTTGATCAATCACACATGGCGAATCCGCGCCGTGTTTGCGTCGGATTGGATTCACAGCGATTGGCGATGCTGCTTGCTGTTCTGCATCGCCATGCAGGCGTTGCAACTTACGATCAAGATGTTTTTGTCAACGCAGTCGGCGGAGTGCGCGTCATGGAAACAGGAGCGGATCTTGCCCTGTTGCTCGCTGTTTTATCCAGTTTGCGTCATCGTGCATTGCCGCAAGATCTGATTGTTTTTGGAGAATTGGGATTAGCCGGTGAAATTCGGCCGGTGCAGGGCGGACAAGAACGGTTGCGAGAAGCTGCTAAACATGGCTTTAAAAAAGCGATCGTGCCAACGACTAATGCTCCGAAAAATAAATTGGGTGAGATGGAATGTTTGACGGCGTCGACATTGCAAGAAGCAGTGGATCATTTTAAAAATTTAATTGCCTAACTCTTTGATTTTTAGTAAAAAATAAACATTATCTCCGGTATTGATCAAAATTTGTATATTGTTTATAATAACCAATCTAACTGTCATTGCGAGCATGTTTACGTGCGAAGCAATCTTTTAAAAGATTGCTTCGACCTAAAAAGCAGGTCTCGCAATGACGGATCTTTTATAACTTAATAATGAGAGATAAAAATATGAATGGTCGTCCTAATCCAAAACTCACAGAAGCATTGGAAAAAATACAAGAAGCTCAAGCATTATTTCAGGAAGTTGCAGAAGCAGAAGATAAAACCGTCATTAAAAACAAAACTGTTGCTGAACACGGCTCAGACCTTTGCAAGGAAATTCTTCAGGTTGCGGGACAAAAAACTTTACCTCGCGCTTTTTTTGAAGCAAAACAAAATGCGGTCGATCCAGTTGCGTCCTTAATTTCCCAAGCAAAACTAAAATTCGCTGCTAAAGAATACAAAGAGGCGGATTCACTTTATCAAAATGCGCAAAGGATACTTAGCAACTCTATCGGACCCGATTCTATTATGCGCCCCCAAGGTGAAGAAATTGCAGCTGGGTTAAAACAGTGCGAAGAAAAATTGGCTGTTGCAGGATTAAAAAATTCGCAATTAGCTGGGTATTTTAACAGAAAATCTTAAAGTTAAAATTCCGCAGAATAAAGACTTATTTCTGTGTCATCCCGCAAATTGCTCGGTCGATGTTTCAAAAAATATCACAAGGATCTCACGAGCAATTCTGCGGGACCCGGGATTTTGCGGCGTTTGTTGGAAGTGGAATTCTGGAAGGTTGTTAAAAGCCCGGGTCCCGCAGAAACGTTCGTGGGGTTTAAGTAACTACGATAAAATACCGGGACGAACGTTTTGCGGGATGACACAGAAAACGTGTCATTTTTATCATTCTTGCACTACTACCCTCACCCGCTGCGTAATCCTCGTCAGTAGTTCATAACCAACCGTTGCGCTGTGCGACGCAATTAGTTCAACCGGCAATTCCGGCCCCCACAAAATAACTTTGTCGCCGACTTTTGCTTCCGGTTGCGAGCGTAAATCCACATTGATCATATCCATCGATACGCGGCCGACTAGCGGACATAATTTTCCATTTACGAGCATAGGCGTGCCATTTTTTGCATGCCACGGATAACCGTCGCCATAACCCATTGCGATTACACCGACCGGCATATCTTCGGTACAAGTCCAGGTCCCACCGTAACCAACACGTTCACCTTTTTTTAAATTGTGAATTGCAATTAATTCAGAAGTAAAACTCATCACTGGTTTTAATCCAAATTCACTGCCCGTGCGTCCCGCAATCGGTGATGCGCCATACAACATAATTCCCGGTCGCACCCAATCGCTGTGTGCAGTCGGCCAGGAAATAATCGCGCCGCTGTTTGCAAGACTGCGTGGACCAATTAAATTTTTAGTGAGCGAATCAAAAAGTGTAATTTGATTTTGCGTGGGTGCACGATCTACCGAATCCGATTCAGCAAAATGCGTCATCAATCCTATGGGTTTTTTGACTGACGTGCATTTCATTAAGCGTTCATACATCGTTGAAACATCTTTAGGATCAAATCCCAATCGATGCATGCCGGTATCGATTTTCAACCAGATATTCAGCGGTGTAATGTTAGGATTTTTTTCCAGCATGTCGACTTGTGCAGGTTGATGGACGATTAGTGTAAAATTGCAGTCGACCGCACGTTTTAATTCATCGGGACGAAATAATCCTTCCATCAAAAAAATCGGATTTTTCACGCCAGCTTTTCGTAACAGTGTACCCTCTTCGAGACACGCGACACCTAATGCTTCGACATCAGATAAAGCGAGTGCGATGCGTTCCAATCCATGACCGTAAGCATTGGATTTCACCATCGCCAGAATAGAACTTTTCGGGGCAATTTTTCGAATTTGTTTGACGTTGTGTTTTAACGCTGCAAGATTAATTGTAATTTGTGTTGGACGGCTCATAATTTTTTTTAATAAGGGTTACGGGTAAAGTTTTCAAAACAAGTGTATTGACCCAAAAAGGTTAAGCGCACTTTGCCAATGGGGCCGTTACGTTGTTTTGCAATAATAATTTCAGCAGTGCCTTTGTCAGCGGTATTTTCGTTGTAAACTTCATCGCGATAAATAAATACAATGAGGTCGGCATCTTGTTCGATTGCGCCAGATTCACGTAAGTCTGACATGACAGGACGTTTATCCGCGCGTTGTTCTAAACTGCGATTTAACTGTGAAAGTGCGACAACAGGAACTTTTAATTCTTTGGCCAAACTTTTTAATGAACGCGAAATTTCAGAAATTTCTGCCGTGCGATTTTCATTGAATCCGGGGACTTGCATTAACTGCAAATAATCCACAATGATCATGCCAAGCTGGCCGTGTTCTTTCGCTAAACGGCGCGCGCGGGCGCGGACTTCGGCGGGACTTAATGCGGGCATATCATCGATATAAAGTGGCGCTTCGGATAACATGCTGACGGTGGAGCTAATGCGCGGCCAATCTTCATCTTGCAATTTTCCCGTACGAATTCGCAATTGATCAATGCGACATAATGATGAAAGCAAGCGCATAACGATCGATTCACCGGGCATTTCCATACTGAAAATCAAGACGGGTAATTTACTTTTTATTGCGACGTGCTCGGCAATATTCATCGCGAAAGTGGTTTTACCCATGGATGGTCGGCCGGCGATGATCACGAGATCTGAAGCTTGAAGACCGGAAGTCATTTCATCAAAATCGTTATAGCCTGTTGGAATCCCCGTAATCGGATCATCCGAATGGAACAGCGTGTCGATTTTATCCATGGTGCTGGCGAGAAAATCTTTGATATTGACGGGACCGCCAACGCGGGCACCCTGTTCGCTGATAGAAAAGACTTGGCGTTCTGCTAAATCTAGTAATTCAGTACTGGTGCGGCCTTCTGGATTGAAAGCATGGCCTGCAATATCATTCGCCGTTGCGATGAGTTGGCGCAATACGGAACGCTCTCGGACGATATCCGCATAGGCCGTGATATTCGCAACACTTGGAGTATTATTCGCCAATTCAAATAAATAAACTTCGCCGCCGGCATTATCTAATTCGTGCATTTCTCGCAATGCTTCAGAAACGGTCAACACATCGAGCGGTTTATTTTGTTCGGTCAATCTCCCCATGATGCGGAAAATCAGACGATGGTCATGGCGATAAAAATCACTTTCACGAACCCGGTCAGCCACCTGGTCCCAAGCACGATTATCCAGCATCAAGCCGCCGATCACGGATTGTTCAGCTTCGATAGAATGCGGTGGGATTTTGACAGAGATGGTAGGGGCCGTTCGCGGTTTGGATTTTTTATTAATCGATTGAGAAGATTCCATGAATGCGCCATCTTAATCAGTGTGGATTAAGCGGGATTTTCGCATTATTAAATTGGTTTGTCTAAAGGAATTATTCGAGGGTCTAGTCGTTTTTGTCATCCTGAGCGAAGCGAAGGATCTTACCAAAGTTGGCTAGATCCTTCGCTGCGCTCAGGATGACAGCATGGGGGATACCTCTTATGCGAGAGCACCCCGCTGCCAAAATTAACCTTCAGGAATAATATTGATTTTGATAACTGCGTTTACATCGCTATGCAGTTCAACTTCGATATCATATTCACCCACTTGGCGGATCGCGCCCATTGGTAAATGAATTTCACTTTTAGCAATATTGACACCTGCATTGGTGATGGCATCAGCGATATCGCGAACACCGACGGAGCCGAAGAGTTTGCCTTCTTCGCCGGATTTTGAAGTGATGGTAACCACTTGCAATGTGACGAGGGCTGCTGCACGATCTTGTGCTGCTTTCAAGTGCGCTGCTTCTGCTTTTTCTAATTCAGCACGGCGTGCTTCGAATTTTTTAATGTTGTCAGCTGTCGCATAGACCGCTTTGCCATTTGGCACTAAATAATTGCGACCGAATCCGGGTTTGACTTTAACTTTGTCGCCTAATGCGCCTAAGTTACGAATTTTTTCTAGTAAGATCACTTCCACAGGTAATACCTCTCATAATATTAATCGTTTACGAAAATCAAATCCGGTATCAAATAATGCCAGCATCGCAATCATTATGATACTGAAGGGGGCCATCCAGATAACACCTAGGTAAATAATACCTAACCCTATCCATCCCCACTTTGGTCCTTTTAAAAAATAATGAATCACACTCAAACCGGCTACAAAAAAAGTCACATACAAAACCGGCATCGAATCTAAAGCAAATTCATTTCCCACATACGCTAACAAGATGCCAAGTACAAAAATCACTCCAGCAACATGTCCTAAACGAATGCGGTGCAATTCTTGTCTTAATCCGCCTGGATTAAACATTGCAGCCTGCCACCAGCGCGCAATCAATAATTGCAGCAAAGCATTCGATAAAATCGCAACCGTTACAAAACCAGTCGCATACGGTTTGATTGCCGCAACTGCCATGGCGCGGGCTTCTGCGCTAGATGCATCGCTCGCACTGATTTTGTCGGCCATTTCGACGGTTTTTGCGAAATACGTCGTTAGATGACCTTCCCACCAAGTTTGCACATCGGGATACAACATATGTATCACACCGATACTGAGCACCCCCAGCAATGCCGCTAATTCTAGCGTAAAATTCCAGGTATTAAACCGTTCTAAAATGACGGCAAAAAACCAGGTCAAGATATTGCTGAAAATCATGATCACTAGGATGACAAGCGTAAAAGACATATCCTCTGTCCCGCCTGACATCGCATAACTCAGAGCCAAGGGTAATGTGCTAGCAATTAAAACCAGCGCACCTTCAAACGCACCCTTGCGCAGTGTCACGAGTGTTGCAATCAATATGCTGACCGTGCCAATCACTGGTATAAATGCCAGCAAAAAAGCAGCTGACATCGCTTGCACACGGCCTTGCAATACAAAATCCGTAAAACGGCGTAACAACATTGTACCCTTTAAATTTTAATGCTTATCGCAATAAGGCAATAAAGCCAGAAAGCGCGCACGCTTAATCGCAGCCGCTAATTGGCGCTGATAACGTGCTTTGGTTCCTGTGATGCGGCTAGGAACGATTTTGCCACTTTCAGTAATAAATTTTTTCAACAGATGAACATCTTTGTAATCGATTTCTTTAATTTTGTTACTGGTAAAATAACAGAATTTTTTACGACGAAAATAATTTGACATGGACGGCTCCGTTATTTTTTAGTATCAATTTCAGTTTCTAATTCAGCTGGGCTGCGTTCATCATCCATCACGACCGGTTTTCTGCTGCGGGAACGGTGGTGACCGTCTGAATCCTGCATGCCGCCTTCTGGGCGGGCATCTTTTTCTTTCAACAACGGTGACGGATCTTTGACTGCGCCTTTCGCACTCAAGATCATATTGCGAATTACTGCATCGTTATAACGGAAGGCATTGCCAAGCTCATCAACGGTTTCTTTGTCGCATTCAATATTCATTAAGACATAGTGCGCTTTTAATAATTTATTGATGGGATAAGCTAATTGACGACGGCCCCAGTCTTCGGAGCGGTGAATTTTGCCTTTTTTCTGGGTGACCAAGGTGGTGTAACGTTCGATCATAGCAGGCACTTGCTCGCTTTGATCCGGATGAACTAAAAAAACAACTTCATAATGTTTCATTATGGTTTCCTCATGGGTTAAAGCCTAATTCCTCTGGAATGTAGGCAAGGATAAGGTCATTAAATTAAGACCTTCGAAAAGCAGCTGATTTTACGCAAAAACCCCCTGATATGCAACTTTTTGACAAGGGCTTTTTGGGACCCTTTAAAGGGGCAAAAAATGTGCTATTAACTCATTCATCCATATCATATTTCTTGACAAGCGAGGGTAAAAACTTCGAGAATAGGCGCCTTCCAAAGGCTATGTAGCTCAGCTGGTTAGAGCGCGGCACTCATAATGCTGAGGTCGGTGGTTCGAGTCCACCCATAGCCACTTTTCTATGCTGTCTTATGTTTATCAAAAAAATACTTCAAATCCTCTGGATGCCGCTCGAGTAATTTCAGTAAATTACTCACAGCGGGTAGCGGTCTAATTTCCCCACGTTCATACCGACTAAATCCATTTTTACCACCACCGAATATTCTCCCCGCTTCTTCCTGTGACAGCTTAAGAACATCTTTACGAATATGACGAATCTCTTCTGGCCGCAACAAACCATCAATTTTTGACTTGAACTCATCAAAAGCCTTTTCAGTTTTAGCGATATCTTCGCCGTTTAAAATACCTTCTTCGCAAGAATCGCACCATAAACCAGGTTGCTCTAACGTTATAGATTTCCCCTTGTAAGTGTACACTTGCGGTTTTGTCTTTTGACTTAAAATACCTTTATTACACGCATGGCATTTCATTGGTTATTTCTCCTTAAAGGAAATAATAAAATGACCCCTCTCATCTACCTGAAACCCTATTGCGCGCGCATCTCTTAATGCTGTACCAGTAACACGTAGCTTTATTGTCGTCGAAAAGGCAAGCTTAATAGCCTCCAAATCATAAGTTCTTACTCGCTTTTCCATATTTAATTATACCCTATTAGGTTATTTTTTCAATAAATAATTACCCTTATAGGGTAATATTAAATAGCTCAATCAGACGAATGAGACATAACACCTTGATTTAAAATGAAAAACAGAAAAATAGAGAAACTTGCTCTGACAAACTCTGAAAAGGAACAGCCAATAGTAATCCTTACCATAATACTAATACAACCAGATTACACGAAATGGGCCACTTATAGCGATCGTATAAGTGGCCCATCTAGTTTTTTGAATCAAATTTACAATCCATTAAAACTGCTCATGATTAGCCTGTACTCCTCTTGAGCTTCCAAAATTAATTTTTTTAATAATTTCTTCATATAAATTTTTTCTGACCGATCGATGAATATCAATAATTTTACGAAACAAATAAACTGAGGGAGTATCATTTCTGCCAGCAATCAAATCAGAAATCACATCAACAGAAGTTTGCGTGTAATAAGCTAACCCTTCCATTGAATATTCTTCGGTTAATAAAATATCGTTAATTACATATTTTAGTAAATTTGTATCAAGCATTGCGTTCTCCATTTCAAAATTAAATTTCATTAAATAAAAATAATCTTTATATTTAGATTTAAAAATTTTTTTTAACTCCTCGCAAATGCGCACAAATATTTCAATTTCCAAAATCGATCTTTCTTGTTTTGTCAAATTATTAGAAAATATTCCAACAATTCGATATAAAGGCTCCATTGCTGACATTCTTTACTTCTCCTTTTAATTTAAACTTATTATTTCCCGAAATTATTTGGTAAGACTTGATAAACTGAAGACAAAGAAGGTATGTTCCTAACATAAAGGCTAGTTATTAATTGCGAATTTTACTTTTATTTATGGATTTTTCAATAAGAATTATATCATATATGAAATATTTTTATTATATATTGTTTTTGTTATTTATTTGTTTTAAATTTTCCGAATTCAATAAAGCATACAGAGGTGCTCAATGTCTTGTACTAGAATAAATATAGTTGGTTGTGGGCGGGTAGGAAAAACAATTGGCTATCTATTAAAAGATAATAATTTAGTACAGGTCGACGGTATTTTAAACAAATCCTTTTCTAGCGCAAATGACGCGACAAAATTTATTGGCCAAGGGAAAGCATGCATTTCACTCGATGATTTACCATTAGCAGAAATATATTTTATTACTACACGGGACGATGCTATTCAACATGTATGCGATCAATTAGTTTCTAAAAAATTGTTAAAGCCGGGATCAATAATTGTACATTGTAGTGGCTCTCTTACATCTGGAGTATTAGCCTCGGCAAAATTATTAAACTGTTATACCGCGAGTATTCATCCTATAAAAAGTTTTGCACATCCTGAGTTCTCTATAAAAAACTTTAATGGCACCTATTGCGCTATCGAGGGAGACGAAGAAGCGACAATTCACATAACTAGACTATTTGAAAAAATTGGCGGCATAGTATTTAAGATCAAAAAGGATGCAAAAAAACTTTACCATGCAGCAGGTGTTCTTGCTAATAATTATTTGGTTACACTGCATCATTTGGCAGTTAATGCATACAACAAATCTGGTGTTGATCATGAAACAGCAAGCAAGATAACAAGCATGTTAATGAAAGATGCTTTACAAAATCTGCAAGGATTAGATCATACCAAAGCATTAACAGGGCCACTGCAAAGAGGTGACGTTCAAACCATAAAAAATCATGTGAGCGCTTTAGCAGAAGATAAACGTACCAAAAAAATCTATACCGCTTTAGGCTTTGCAACGCTCGAATTAACAAAACATTCAGAAAAAACAAAAAATGAATTAATGGAAGCATTAGCTTTAGATGCGGCCCAATCAACGGATATTTTAGATACGGCAAAAATCCGAAGTAGGCTATAAAAAAATGCCAATTATGAATGTGAATTCAAAAAGAATTTAGCAAATAATTTTTTCATGGAAGAAAATTTTATTTTCTTTAAATGATTTCCATTTGTATATCCTATTCTATACCCTAAGCTAAAAGCATCTTTACCTTTGATACGATCCAAAATTTCAGGTTGTGAAATTAATAGCTTTTCCGAATATCGTTTTCTAGTTCTCAGCTGATCCTCTAGAACTACCGTACCATTTCGATCAAATTCTACGACCTGCAAAGAATGTTTTCTTTGTTTAATCTGCATGTCGAGTTGAGCAATTGTAATTAAATCTTCTTTACTCAGTCCAGACATTGCTTTTGGATTGCGAAGTATTTCATCTGTTGTCATTTTTGGAAAAACATTCTTACCAATTAAATGCATTACACAAATTTCATGTCCTCTTTTATTACAATATATAATGGCATCTAATTCAATCGTTATATCTTGATCAATTCTATTGATCATATTGGTCCAAAAATTAATTACTTTTTGCATATTGATACTCATAAAACAATTTTTAATATGTTATCGTTTTTTGAAACTTTAGAAATTTTTTGTTGATTAAATTTATAATTCGATGACCATTTCTCTATTTTTAAGAAATCATTATCAAATTCAATTAGGCAATCATCCTGTTTTTGCAAATTATAAGCAATTCTCGTATCATAGACATCACTATGTTCTATTAGTTTTATATTTTTACCAATTAATGAAATAAATGGGTTTAAAATGATTGAAATAACCATTTTATAAATCCAAACAGAATAAATTATTTTGATAATTTCTGAAAAGCTTCTCAATCCCGAGAAAAGTATCAAATACGCGACAATGCATAAAATTATTTCACTAAAGCCACTTGAAATTAAAGTCCTTATCCAAAATCGTTTACCATTCATATAAACTTTTAATTTTGAAATCAAAAATGCATTGGCAAGCATCCCGCTACTGACTGAAAAAACACTTGTAATGTTTGTTCGGATAATATGTTGGAATGCAAAATCATAGTGAGAATTAATTGTATTTCCTGCAGGGGATGGCAGCATTAAAGCAATTGTAATAAATATTCCAAATAAAAATTGACAGATTATCCCACAAAACAAAATTTTCATGGTAATTCTGTAACCATAGACTTCAGCTATAATATCACCTAACGCGAATACGCAAGGTATAATCAATCCGCTCAATGGAATTTCACTTCCAAAAAATGCAACCATTCTAAAAGCGGTAATGTCGCAAATGATAAAAACAGTAATAAATAACATTATCAAAAATGTCAAAAATTTATATTGTTTTAATGGTTTTTTTCTTATGTAAGACATTATCGATAATTTTCAATAGACTTAACAATTATTCCCAAAATTTTATAATTAGCAGTGCAAACCATTTCGTTAGAATATACGTTAACGGGTTTAAAATAATAGACATTCCCATCTATAAATAATTGACGTAACACTGGCACGCTGTTTTTCTCTAACAAACAGAAAACATAATCGGTGTCTTTCGGTTTCATTTCAGTATCAATAATAACAATTGAATTCTGATAAAATACGGGAGACATCGAATTTGTATTTATTGCAATCCCAAAAGACCCTTCACCAAAATGCCCAATAGCACCAAAATACAATTTTGAATCAAATTGAATAGGCCATGCATTGATATCTTCAAGATTTATCACAGGCAAATAAGTAGTTTTTCCAATTTTCTTTTTATTTTGATACTCGTCGCTGGATAAATCTTCATAAAGTAAATCATGTAAATCTACTCGAAAAAATTCTGATAAAGGCTCTAAACTAGACAAAGTGGGATTATTATTATCTTTTTTCATTCGAAAAATAGTGGCAATAGGAATTCCTGTCTCTAGAGATAAGGATTTAATATCCAAAGATAATTTTGATAATAAAAATTCAAGATTTTTATTTATAAATCGTTCTTTGGATATTTTTTGTAGTTTTTTTAACATGGAAAATTCATTTATGATCGAAAGTTATGGAATTATTTCATAAAATAAATAATTATCAAGAAATTCTTTATTGGTGGCGATCATGAATTATACGTTTATTTGATTTCAGAGTTATTTATAGTCATTGTTTTGAGAATCTAGTAAGCCAGACAAACCATCCCTTTCATACACTGTTTAAAAATTTTTTTTAATTTTATAACCGTAAGACCACTGCAGCCGTGGTGGTTAAACTGCACATCGCCGGTTGGGGTAAAGCCCTGTGATTCGTAAAATCGAACAGCACGTAGATTGGTTTGCAGTACCCATAAAATAATTTCTTGGAAACCCTTTTTAATGGCATCGCGATATATTGCTTCGCAGAGTTTTTTTCCAAAATCTTTGCCAAAAAATTCGGGTAATAAATAAATTGCGCTGATTTCCAGTGTGGTTTTTGGATCATCGGTCTCATCCCTCGAAGGACAAATACTTGCGAAGCCGATTATTTTTTCGGAATTTTCAATGACGAAGATTTTTACGCCGGCACGTAGGCGGTCTTGCCATTCTTGTTCGCGTTTTTCTAGGGATAAGTTATCTAATATGGCATCGGGCATGAGGCCGCGATAGGCACCAAGCCAAGAGGCAATATGAACTGTCGCAATTTGTTTTGCGTCAGTTTCATTGGCTAATCTTATGATGGGATGAGTTGTCATAAGCCACATGATAGATTAATGGAAATCTTTTTGAAATAATCTAATCTTCAACAACACACTTCTGCACCAACAAGCGCATATTCCTTATTTATCAGTTCATCCTGGTTAATAATTTAGAAGATGCTGTCATAGGATTTAATTGCGCAAAATATTTAAGTCCCTAGGCGCATTCCGCTATGCTTTAAGTCGGGTGCATCAAGCCTTTCGAAGGTAGGTTTTAGACCCGCATACTTTTCTGGATGATCCCTGATCAAATCTCTAAATTTTTGTTCAATATCATCATTTTTTACTTTGATTTTTGGTATGATACCGTCTGCTATTTTGTAAGTTGCTACAAAACGATCTAACATGGCCTCGAGGGATTTCGGGTTTTCTTGTTTTGTGAAAATTCTGTCTTTTGTAACGGTATATTCTATTTTATTAGCTGGATCAGCTTTAGCCTCATTAGATTTAGCATTAGAAATCCTTACTGACTCCACTGTTGTTACGCCACTTGCTCGTAACACCCTTTTCTTTTCTTCCCAATCCCAATTTGCAGGAAATTTTTCTTTTTTAAATTCAGCGTCGTCAAGTAAAAATGATTTTTTCCAACTAGTATCTGGTCTGTGTATTCCAGACGAATCGGCAGTTACGGAAGCGGTCTCGGAAGCAGTGTCGCCGTCGGGTAGATCTGGTTTACTTTCTGATAATCGCGCAGGTCGTTCTGATGATCGAACAGCTCGTTTAGCGTCAGCTAAGACATCACTTGAAGGCGCTCTCAATCCGGCTGATGAGTCCAAACCCAGTCCCGCAAGAGATGAACGCGTTGAAGAACTTGGTCGTCTTGGTCCTGATCCTGGTGGTAAAAGTTGTTCTCCCTCGTCATCTGTAAGTGCATTTTGATCTTCAACTTCTGGAGCTAAAGCTGCAGATCCTGGTCTTGGTCTTGGTTGTTCCGGCGTTGCGTTTGAAGAGATTCCGAGTTTTTGTTTCACCCAATTCCATGCGCTTTGCGATTGCGTCGCCCGCGCTCCTTCTGTAGTAAAATCCATAAGAATAGCAACAGCACTTTGCCCAATATTTAATTTACCGTTCGGATCTTCTTGCCGCCAAATGCCACTTTTCGCACCGTTTCTTGCACCCTGAACACCGCCGAGTAATGTTTCTTTCACGGCCCACAGAGCACATGTGAAAGGAAAAGCTAAGCACGCGAGAAAAGCACCTAAAGCTTTAACTGCCCCATTACTATTTTTAGTTTTTTCTGCCATCTTTTCGAACGGCCAATTAATTCCTTGAACTACACCTCGCAAGCCACCTGCGACTGCGCCAAATCCGCCGCCGACGACTAAACCTAGACCTTTGTTAAGGGTTTTTAAACCGCTTTGCAAACCTTTTGGTTCAGTTAAGATATCAACCACATCGCTCGGGACTTTCCAAAAACCCTTTTTATAACCTCGTTCACCACCTTCAACAAAACCGGCTGACGCGCCTACTCCTCCTCCGCCTAAGGTTCCAATGACAATAACGGGTATGGATATCGCTAAACCAAAAAGAAAAGATCCCATACCACCATCTTTCATCAATCTACCGACCGACTCGACACTTCCTAAGAAGCCGAAGGCTGCACCTCGAAGAGTGCCTGATATCGCACCGCCCAAGCTTCCAAAAAATGCACCGGATAATCTACTAAAAACATTTGGCATAATTTTCTCTTAAAAATAGTTACTTAAAGTATATCAACCTTTTAAGTTAATTTTACTCTAGGAAGGTTAAGGAAACCTTATTTAAAAAAGAAAAATAAAATCAATCACTTGGGACACAATGTTCATTGGCAAAAGCGGCTTCTATGCTGCCATTTTTAACTTTGCCGCTGATTTTGGAGTTTTTGGACTTTTTGATGATGCCGGGTTTGCCTTCGAAGGTGATGCCGCCGGAGACTTGGGTATTGCAATGGAGTTCGAGAATAGGTGTTTTATCTTTGGATTTTACTAAGATTGAGCCTTGGACGTTGGAATTGTTTAACACGATTTTTTCGGATTCCATGACAAGGTTTCCTTGAAAATCACCGTTGTTGGCATTCAGAGATCCGACTACGCAGACATTGTTTTTTATTGTTGATTCAGTGACTGTGGTATTGCCAGAGACATCCATTTCTTTGAGTTCGGCGTTATCCGCTAGGAGGTCGCCGGAAACGAAAGTACTGCCATCGACGATGGTGCCTTCGAGTTTGGTTTGGCCTATGCATAAGATGTCTTTGGTGGTTTGGTCGCCGAAGGCGCAAGGATCTTTTTGGGCGAATGCGGGTAAAGAAAAGAATAGACCGGAAACAATCACAAGCCAGAGTTGGATGCGCATGGTTATCTCTCCTTGATATAGATATTTTATCATTAAAAAAGGAGGGGAAATTGGGAAGTTATTACGGTCTGATATTGTGTTAATTTAGGCCATAAAATATTTTTTTGGATTTATTGGTGTCGATAATCACTGCCTAACGCGAGGAAAAGCACCCCTCACCCGCCGCGCTTCGCGCGTCGACCTCTCCCACAAGGGGAGAGGTGAAAAGCACTCTACCCATGCAGGAATCACCTCTCCCCTTGTGGGAGAGGTCGACGCCGAAGGCGGCGGGTGAGGGGTGCTTTTGGCTCAAATCAGGATTAATCGTGACAAACTGTGATGCCTTCAACCTGGGCAACACCGGTTTTAATCGCAGCTTCGGCAACCGCGCTCGAAACCTTTGCCCGTAATCTCGGATCCAATAATTTTGGGAGAATATATTCCGGACCAAATTCCAGTGACTTCACTTGATACGCTTCAAGCACTTCTTTTCCGACAGGCTCGCGGGCCAGATCTTTTAATGCATGAACTGCGGCTAATTGCATCGCTTCATTAATTGATCTTGCGCGCACATCCAAAGCGCCGCGAAAAATATACGGAAAACAAAGCGCATTATTCACTTGATTTGGAAAATCACTTCGACCCGTCGCCATAATTAAATCATTACGCACTTTGAATGCGACATCCGGCATAATTTCCGGTGTAGGATTTGATAAAGCAAACACAATTGGATTATCTGCCATGACACTCAACATGTGCGGCGTCATAATATCAGGCCCCGAAACACCGATAAAAACATCCGCGCCTTCGAGCGCATCGGTCAAGGTACGACGTGCGGTTTTTATCGCAAAACTTTGTTTATAAGAATTCAAATCATCACGACCGTGATGAATCACGCCGCCGCGATCGATTAACATGCAATTTTCACGCACGGCACCTAATTTAATTAGTAATTGCATGGTTGCAATACCCGCAGCACCTGCGCCAGCACAGACAATACTCACGTCAGCCATTTTTTTATTTTGTAACGCTAATGCGTTTAATAAACCGGCCGCAACCACAATGGCTGTCCCATGTTGATCATCATGAAAAACCGGAATGCTCAATTGATTTTGCAATTCTCGCTCGATGATGAAACATTCGGGCGCTTTGATGTCTTCCAAATTAATTCCGCCAAACGTTGGCGCAATGCGTGCAACCGTGTCGATAAACGCTTGCGTGTCTTCACAATCCACTTCGATATCAAACACATCGATATCGGCAAAACGTTTAAATAACACGCCTTTGCCTTCCATCACGGGTTTACTGGATAATGCACCGGTATTTCCTAAACCTAAAACAGCTGTGCCATTGGTTATCACACCCACTAGATTACCTTTACTGGTATAGAGATAAGCATCCAGGGGATTTTTTTCAATTTGGCGAACGGGTTCTGCGACGCCGGGTGTATAACACAACGATAAATCATATTGAGTTGCAGTCGGTTTCGAAGGGATGACGCTGATTTTTCCTGGGGTTGGGAATGCGTGGTATTTTAAGGCTGCTTTTTTTAATTCTTCGCTCATGGGCTCATCCTCTTTTTTTTAAAATAAAAAAAGCGCTGAAACAGCGCTTTTTAAAAATAGACTAGTATCCACTCTCTTATTTGGATTGATGATCTTCAGCCGCTTTGGGTTTGCCTTTGTTACGGCCATATTTTTGTTGAAAACGATCGACACGGCCTGCGGTGTCAACGATTTTCTGTTTGCCAGTATAAAATGGATGGCAACTGGAGCACACGTCTAAGAGCAGGTCGCGACCGAGCGTTGAGCTGGTTTGGAATGTATTGCCGCAGCTGCAGGTGACCTTGATCTCTTTGTATTCTGGATGAATCCCCTCTTTCATATAAACCTCTTAACCTTAGAATTCCTGAAAAAATAGGCCTGAATGATAGCTCAAGACCCTGATTTAACGCAAGTCAAATTCCGCAATAACAGGGGCGTGGTCTGAAGGACGCTCCCAGCCGCGGGGGTTACTATCAATATAGCAGTTAGTGCACTTTTCTGCTAATTGACCGCTTGCCAAGATGTGATCGATACGCATCCCTCTGTTTCTTTTGAAAGAATTTAGGCGGTAATCCCACCAGGAGAAGCTCTGGTCGGCTTGGGATTTTAGCCTAAAACAATCACTTAGGCCTTTGGCGGTGAAACTTTTAAAGGCGTTCCGCTCGGGTTCCGTGCAAAGAACCTGCCCTGCCCATTCGGTGGGGTCGTGGGTATCACGGTCTTCGGGGGCAATATTGAAATCGCCTAATAATACGAATTGTGGGAATTTTTTTAATTCTGCTTCTAAAAAAGCATCTAAATGGTTTAACCAGTTGAGTTTGTATTGGTATTTTTCGGAAGTAATGCTTTCGCCGTTTGGAATATAGACATTCATAATGCGAACATTTTCATAGGTGAGACCCAGAATGCGGCGTTGTGGGTCGGATAAATTTGGGATGTCGCAAACGATATCGGCGCAGGTTTTTTTGCTGATCACTGCAACGCCGTTATAAGCGCTTTGTCCGCTGAAATGGCACTCAAATCCCGCTGCTTTAAATTCATCGAGCGGAAAATTTTCATCTAATACTTTGGTTTCCTGCAAAGCTAAAATATCGGGACTGTGGGTTTTCAGCCATTCTAAAATGTGTGGCAGGCGCACTCGGATAGAGTTGATGTTCCAGGTGGCGATTTTTAGGGGAAGGGACATAAAAACTCAACTAATTTAAAAAAGGTTTCGTCATTGCGAGGGCTGCTTGCTTTTTAGGTCGAAGCAATCTTTTAGAGATTGCTTCGCCGCCTATCGGCGGCTCGCAATGACGAGGGTGTTTACTATTGGCTGTAGTACATATCAAACTCCACCGGATGCGTCGACATATTCAAACGCGTCACTTCTTCGCGTTTGATTTCCATGTACGCTTTCAGGATTTCAGGAGTAAATACACCGCCTGCTAATAAAAATTCATGATCTGCTTCTAACGCCATCAATGCTTGTTCTAATGAACCACATAAATGCGGTAATTTTTCCGCTTTTTCATGTGAAATGTGATAGAGATCCTCATCAACCGCATCGCCAGGATGAATTTTATTTTTAATGCCATCGATTCCCGCCATTAACATCGCTGAAAATGCGAGATAGGGATTGGCCAATGGATCTGGGAAGCGCACTTCGATGCGTTTTTCTTTGTCGGTGAAAACACATGGAATTCGGATGGCAGCCGATCGATTGCTTTCTGAATAAACCAGAGTAACTGGCGCTTCAAATCCAGGGACTAAACGTTTGTAACTGTTAGTCGTTGGGTTCGTCAACGCATTCAATGCACGGCCGTGTTTAAAAATACCGCCAATGTAATATAACGCGATGTCAGATAATCCTGCGTATTTATCGCCTGCGAATAAATTTTTCTTCGCCATTGCAAGAGATTGATGGCAATGCAAACCACTGCCATTGTCACCGACAATCGGTTTTGGCATGAAAGTCACCGTTTTTCCAAATGAATGCGCAGTGTTGCGAATAACATATTTGAAAACTTGCATTTCATCCGCTTTAAATAACAGCGTGTTATAACGCGTTACAATTTCGTTTTGATTGCTGGTCGCAACTTCATGGTGATGCACTTCTGGCATGAGGCCCATCGCCATTAAGGTTTTACACATATGCGAACGCAAATCATGAGATGAATCAATGGGCGGAACTGGGAAATAACCCCCTTTCACGCGTGGGCGATGGCCCATGTTGCCTTCTTCCTGAACCAAACCAGTATTCCAAGCGGCTTCGTTAGAATCAATATGATAAAAACAACCGTTCATATCCATTTTCCAACGAACATCGTCAAAAATGAAAAACTCCACTTCCTGGCCAAAATAGCTGGTGTCAGCAATGCCGGTTGATTTTAAGTATTCTTCGGCACGTTTGGCGACGCCACGTGGATCACGGGCATAAGGTTTTTTTGTCACAGGGTCCATGACATCACAACGTAAATTTAAGGTCGGAGATTCACAAAAAATATCGACCACAGCGGTTTCAGCATCCGGCATTAAAACCAAGTCGGATTTATTAATCTGGCACCAGCCGGAAATGGAGGAACCATCAAATACTTTACCGTATTTAAAAAAATTATCGTCGATCTTATTGGCAGGCAAGGTCACATGGTGTTCTGTGCCGCGTAAATCGGTAAAACGCAAGTCGACAAATTCAATGGTTTGTTCTTGCATCATTTTTTTAATTTTGGCGGGAACGGTTCCTGTCGCCGCTTTTGGTTCTAGAACTGCTGTATCGATGGCCATAATGTTTTTCTCCCATGAAAAATTCAGCCGAAAGTATAACTTATCTCGATGGTTTGTGGGTAATTTTTTTGAATTTTAACTGCTCCTTGTCATGCCTGTCATCTTATGAAATGAGGCAGGCACACCGCCTGTTGCGCCTTGAACCTCAGAAAACGTGGCTCGTTGGGGTTGGCTGAATCCAGGTGTCGCCTGTCTCGGCTGAGCTGGATTTGACCCAGTGTCTCTGACGGTTGGCGCTGGATTGGGCTTTGTGGTTGGCCCTTGTCCATTCTGATTTAACACCATTCCAGGGACATGTAATGGCAAACCCGTCAAAGGAGGTTTTCTTTGATTTTGAGATCCACGCCCTATTAAAGGGTGGCCAAACCCAATCGGAAAGCTTGGAGTTTGCGGGCTCGCAACAGTTCCATTGGAGGGAGGGGCTTTATCCAGAGTTAACGGTGGTTTTCCTTGAGTCGGAACCGTTGCACCTCTTGGAGTTCCATTATCTGGATTCCCCGTAGGTTTTCCTCGAGGGGTCGAAACTGCACCATTAGCAAGCGTAGCGCCTGGTTGATCCTGTTGTTTAGCCTGATCCCCATTTCCCATTTTCGGTGTAGGCGCCCGCGACGGCGATGGTTGTTGTAATCTCTGTTGCATTAACGCAGGCGATGCTTGGCCCGCTCGCTGTTGTTGTTCGGGTGCTTTTTTCTTTTCAGCATTTCCTTCTGCTGGCTCACGATAGGCAGGCAAAGATCGGGGAGCTTGCGGAACGCTCTGCGCTGGTTGTTGCTGATAATTATCCTGCACGCGTGTTCCATGTATTTGAAAAGGTGATTTATTCAATCTTTCATCAATCAGCTCATGAAAACCTGCTGCCTGTAGCCTTTGCGCAAGATGCACCAACGTAGTCACTTCTGGTTGGGAAAGCGGTAAATCCAGTAAAAAACTAATCGCTTGTTTGCAAATAATCATCGGAAAAAAATAAGCAGGGATAGTTTCGACTGAAGTCGCAACCAGTTGATCTAAATTATCGTAATTTTGATTAGAATATCGATTCCACAACATAGTAAGTTGTTGATCAACATCTTCATAATAAATATGCTCAGTCATCCCAAAAACTTTCCAAACATGATATAAGGTTGCATATTTTTTTATATTGACATCTTTTCCTTTTTGCAGCTTGGGATTCACATCTTCCAGTATTTGTTTATAAAAAATATTTTCAAACAAACCATTCACAACATCATCTAAAAGCGACTTGCAAGGATTGGGTTGTTTTGAGTCACTAGGGTTTAATTTATCGATTACCTCTTTTCTCAAATCACCCTTGTTTGAATCAGGTTCTGGATGATATTGCAAACATTCTTGAACCGTGTTTTCAAGTAAGAAAACAGGAAGCTGCCCACCGATCACAATAAGCCTAGTGCGAAGACTATTTGTCCCTTTAAATTGACCCTCTTTGATCATTTCGTCGAGGAGCAAAGGAAGATGACATAAATAAATGGCTACTCGTCTTTTAAATTGATCAAAGGGTGAAGTTAATTTTGCATCTTGTTGAACTGGGGTCTTCTGACCAGAATTAGGAGTTGTTGTCCTTAAAGCCATTGCATCATCCTCGTATTATTAATCTTATCGATTATAGAAACCAAAACCTTAAGGTTTTCTTAACACAGGAAAGTGGCTATTTTTTTACGCATCAGTTAAGATAGACCCCTTTTTTATAACTATAAAATTCGGGTGTCTCGTGTCAGAACAATTACGCAATATTGCTATCATCGCCCATGTCGATCATGGGAAAACTACGCTCGTTGATAAATTACTTCAACAAACGGCGAGTCTTACTAAAAAAACTACGAATACTGAACGGGTCATGGACAGTAATGACCTCGAACGCGAACGTGGGATTACCATTCTTGCGAAAAACACCGCGCTCAAATGGCGTGATTATCGTATTAATATCGTAGATACACCCGGGCACGCGGACTTTGGTGGGGAAGTTGAGCGTATTTTATCGATGGTGGATTCAGTCCTGTTATTGGTAGACGCAGTCGATGGCCCGATGCCGCAAACTCGATTTGTAACGATGAAAGCCTTTGCGCAGGGTCTCAATCCCATTGTTGTCATTAATAAAGTGGATAGACCGGGTGCGCGTCCGGATTGGGTGGTCGATCAGGTTTTCGATTTATTCGATCGATTGGGTGCAACCGATGAGCAATTGGATTTTCCGATTGTTTATACGTCGGCATTATTGGGTTATGCCACACTGGATTTAAGTCAAACGACAACGGACATGACCGCTTTATTTGAAGCCATTGTCAAAAATGTGCCGGCGCCTGATGTCAATCCGAACGGACCCTTCCAAATGCAAATCAGTACGCTGGATTATTCCAGTTATGTGGGAATGATTGGTATTGGTCGCATTACACGAGGCCAGGCGAAGAGCAACATGCCGGTTACGATCATTGATCGCGAAGGCAAAACACGTCAGGGCAAAATTTTACAAGTGTTGGAATATTTGGGATTGGAACGCAGTGAAGTGCCGGTTGCGAATGCGGGTGATATTGTTGCAATCACCGGTATCGAAGAGTTAAAAATTTCTGACACCATTTGTGATCCTGCTGCCGTTGAAGCATTAACGCCCTTAACGGTGGATGAACCGACTGTCAGCATGACCTTCCAGGTAAATACCTCCCCTTTTGCAGGCCGCGAAGGAAAGTATGTGACCTCGCGCAAAATTCGTGAACGATTAGAAAAAGAATTATTACATAACGTCGCCTTACGCGTCGAAGACACCGGCGATCCCGACAAATTCAAAGTGTCTGGCCGCGGTGAATTGCACTTATCTATTTTAATTGAAAACATGCGGCGCGAAGGTTATGAATTAGCCGTCTCTCGTCCTGAAGTCATTACCAAAATGGTCGACGGTGAACTGCATGAACCTTTTGAAACCATGACGATCGATGTAGAAACAGCGCATCAAGGTGCAATCATGGAACGATTAGGTTCACGCAAAGGCGATTTAAAAAACATGGTAACGGATGACAAAGGCCGAGTGCGATTGGATTATGTGATTCCATCACGCGCGCTGATTGGTTTTCAAACTGAATTTTTAACCATGACATCGGGTTCAGGATTGATGCACCACGTATTCAGTCATTATGCCCCTGCTGTGAAAGGCGAAATTCCACATCGACAAAATGGTGTATTAATTTCAAATCAAGCAGGCACGGCTTTAGCCTATGCATTGTGGAATCTGCAAGAACGCGGTCGAATGTTAATTGGTCCACAAACTGAAACTTACGAGGGTATGGTAGTGGGTATCCATACTCGCGATAATGATTTAGTCGTGAATGTTTGCAAAGCAAAACAGTTAACGAATATGCGTGCAGCAGGATCGGATGAAAATATTATTTTAACCCCGCACATTCAGTTTTCACTTGAACAAGCGCTGGAATTTATTGAAGATGACGAATTAGTGGAAGTGACACCTTCGACGATTCGGATTCGTAAAAAATTCTTGAAAGAGCATGAGAGGAAACGGGCATCTAAGGGATAAAATATGAAATTAAAAGAGCCAATTGAGGCAAAGGACGCAAAAGCAACTTTATCTAAAAATCAAGTAGATCAAATCAATGATCATGCTGATGCAAATGATCAGTCGCTGGAATTAATGGATTGTTCGTTATCCGCGATGCAGGTGTCACAAATTTTTTCTGCCCTCAAATGGAATAACAACATAATCAAATTAGTTGTGGTGAGATGTGAATTTATTGACGATGCTGCGGCCGTATTTCAAAAACAACAATCTCTGAATAAAAGAATAAAATATGATATTCAGGAAACACCGCAGCTGACTGTTAAAGAAAAACCTTCAGCATTAGAATATTTCGTCAAATCCATCTACGAATTTTTTGTACCTGTTGATAAAAAAAAGCCGTCAGCTCCGGCAAAAGTTGCAACCACAGCTCCTGATACTAACAGCACAGAGAAACCTCCAGTAAAAACTCAACAGCAAGAAGATAGGGCATTCTCTATCCGCTTCTGATCTTTATGGGCTTTTTAATCAACTGACAGGGGTTTATGACATCCTAATTCCATTTTAAAAATTGAATAAAAAATAGCATTATTTAATAAAAAAGTATAAAATTATGCAAAAATAAACAACACCGCGAACCACGAGGAATTTTATGAAAATTACAGCTAAGAACTCACGCGATAGCTTGGATTATGATCAGCTTCAACAGCTTAAAGAATTTAAAGGAGAGACTCTTGATTTAACCGGTAGTAAATTATCAGTATTTCAACTTTCGCAAATTTTTGCCGCGCTAAAAACTAATCCAAACATCAAGCATTTAATTCTAAGAAAAGTCGAATTTTTTGATGAAAACCTTGCGGCTGTTAAATTTAGAGAACTACGGGCTACGGCAACTACAATAAAGTTTGAATTGGATCCATTGGAAATTACTACTGCAACGGCGACAACTCCTACTGCAACAATACAAACTACCCAAAGTGATCCCGGACCTTCAATTAAGCCCAAAGAAACCAAAGCAAATATTCAGTTCTTCACTTCAGTTCCTTTAACCCGAACAAAATCAGAAGGCGCGATAGTGGTCGATGATAAAAAGGTTGCAGCATTAGCACCGACAAAATGGCCTATTTCCGAACCGAGTCCAAAAAGCAGCCTTCTCGCTCGAAATCTTTGGACGCACAAACAAAGATTATCACCAACAAATAATTCCTCTCCAGGACCAGAACGAGTTGAACCCACTAGTCCATAAAATTCGTAAAACAAGCCTCTTTGCATTTATAGTTGGATGGAGAGGCTTGATTGCGATTTTAATGCTATTGAAAAACATTCTAAGTTAAGTATAATCCGCAAATTCACTTCTGTTTAAATTCTTATTTTCACTTGTAAAAAAAATTTCACGCTTCATTCAGCGTTTTTTTCTTCATTTATTCACCAATAAGCTGCTATTCAATTTTTTTAAGGAGTCATTATGCGTTCAAGAAAAACTGTAGGGGGTTTAGCCATGATTCAGCGCCGTTTAAAAACGCGCGCGGTACCGATTGTTAAAAAAAATTCTCACTCGCACGTGACAACACGTCATGGCAAACAATGGGGTGAGCATGTTAGCAATTTAAAAAAAGCATTTGGGTCTAAAGATGCGGAATCTTTTTTATCGGAATGCAAATCCGCAGAATTGTTTATTGAAAAATTAAAAAGTTCGGAGGAAGTGAAAAAGCAAGCGGTGCGAGCGAGGTTGTTGGTGTGGCAGAATTCGTTGATTGATTTGCAGAAAAAATGGAAGGAGGTGGTTTTAGAAAAAGAGCAATCGAAGTGTCAGGTTTTGTGAATAGGCCGGAGGCCGTGAGATAATAGCCCAGGCTAAGGGCGCGTTTTTTGCGCCCGCAGGCCTGGGTGAGCATTTCATTAAACAGCAGGGGCTTTTCTGCTAGTTCTATCGCCACCTACGTGAGCAGAGCAATCATCGTCAGCTCCTGCATCTCCTGCCGATCCTGATCGTCCATGATGTGGATGCTTTACTTCTGAATCAAACGCGCCCTGTTGTTCTTCGTTGGTAAATGGACTAATCGATAATGATTCTCCGCCACTTTCGGCAACAGCCGCACTTAAATAGGCTTCCGCATTATCTCCAAATAATTCTTTTTGAACTGTTGCTGCACTTCCTTGTATGTATCCTGGAACTGGGTAGTTCAAATTAGTTATATCGGTCTGTGCGTCTAAATATTCTGGAGAGTCCATTTGTTTTTCTCCACCAAGAACCACAGCGTCTGGTTTTGTGACAACACGTTTTTGTAATCCAGGTTTGCCATTGCTACTCTCATGCGTTGGCACAGATGTATTATGTGCGGGTCTTTTATCTTCTGGTTGTTGCTGAACAGATGCGTTCTGTGTAAGTACCAAACCATCATAAGATCGGATTATTTCCTTTTTCTTGTTATATAATTTATGTGATTTTCTTACTTTTGATTTATAAATTGAAAACAAACCAGCACCTATCGCACATGCACCACCCGCAATAGCAGCTATACCTCCGGTCAAAATAATTGCTGCTATACCACCGCCAATAGCAAGACAACCCAAGCCAAATTTTTTATTTTTGTACCACGGCGTGGGTTTTACTTTCAATTTTGGAATTTTTTCATTGAGTTTGGCGGTTTTTTCGATCATAGGCAAACTGCTTTGACTACAATCTTTTAAACCAAAGAAAATCAACATACGGTTAAACAGACTTGGATCTCTATAACTTGTTGGAATACTGCTATAGGTATCTGCTTTAATACCGCACGCCCCTAATGTGCCTCCGTTCAAACCGGCACGTTTTCTGATATGACCCGCATGCGCCATACGTTGTACAATATGTTTTTCAAGCCCACATCCAGCTAGTTTTTCTGTTGTATCCAGCAGTATCGCATCGTTTACTGTTTTAAATTCGACTAGTCCGGCACGGTCTTTACCACTTCTGCAAAGAACAATGACAGCCCAAACCTTAGCAAAATCATCATCGACTTTAGCACGTTCGACAAGATTACTTTCACCCATAATTTGATTAATTAGGTCTGCCATAATATTTCTGAGCGCAGCCAATCTTAAATTGGTATTCTCTGAGTGAAGAGGTGATTTCCCCCGATAAATATTATGATATTTTCTCATGACAGTTTTTAATTTTTCTATTAATGCCATTTTTTCTGGAGGAACAGGGGCTTCATTTTGTTCTTTGTCATCAGATTGCGATTTAGACGAATGCTCCCGAATTAATCGACTTGCCGCATTGACAATAGAATGATTTTCGATACGACTTTCTACGTAGCGGAGAGGATTCAAAGCAGAATTGGCGAACTCAATTTTTGATTCCGGAGCCGCTTGTTGCATTTGAGAAACAAGAAAGTGATCAGAATCTTTTGAACTTTGGAATGGGTTACTAGGACTCAATAAAGAATGTGTATAGGTATACTTCGCTCCCATCAAATTCTTTGCTTGTTGCATACCTTCTACGGTTGCTGCAAAGCTTGCTGCTTTGGTCGGAAGCAAATGTGCGAGTGTACCTGAATGATGGATTTGGATGATTTGTCGGTCGTTTACTGGATCCGTCACATCAAAAAGGCGCACTTCACCCGCATTTCTAATGCCGGGTATAAATTTTCTCAGTTGGGTTGAAGTCATCCGACCTTCAAGAATATCCTTTGCATGATGACGGATAAGTTTTTTAACGCGATCATTTTCTGCTTGAAACCAATCAATAGTTTCTAATGCATCACTTTTTGTTGATGGATTAGCTAATAGTTGAAATTCTTTTTTTTGTTTATCAGTAAATCCACCGCACATAGGAACATCAACTTGCAATATTTCTTTTGATTTACCACCATGATCAATTTGGGTGAGCGTAGCAAGACTATAAGCTGGCTGATCGAAATTACAAAAATCGCGAACTTCGACTAGCTCTTTTTGTAATCGATTTCGTAATTGATCAAACATTTCCTTTTTAACTTTTTCTGAAACTTCTTGGCCGTTTTTCTTAAGGTGTGCTTCTATTGCTGGTTTAAGTGTTTCAACAAGAAATGGGATAAGAATTTCCTGCACCATTACTGTCATTTCTGTTTGCGGGTCTTTACTCGTTTTAATTTGATCAAAAAACTTTGTTGCAATCGTCTGAATTTGCGATTCATATTTATCAGGTGAAATGTTATAACAGACTGATAGCAATTTTCTGGCAGCATTTAAATAATTGAGCCCCATGATGGCCCAATTTTCATAACCCGGGTCGTATTTCTTTTTAGTATCCTGCAATTTTGCATCACGATACAAAACGTGATGCTCTACACCCTCTACTTCTACTTTAACGAATTGAGATTGAATGCCATTCCTACCATCTTGCAGAATGTGTAATTGTTGGATTGCATGAGAAAGATAGTCCCTGTTTACTGGACCGTCTTTTTCAAATGCCTGACGATTGGAAAGAATCTCAGTAATACCCTTATCATCTTTTTGAATCGAACCCACAGCATTTTTTCTTTGTGCCAAAAATGCCTTAAAAATCTTGGCGCGATTTTTAGGAGATTGTAAGAGTTCAACGGGTTGTTGATTTGCTTTGCGTTCTTCTTGCATTGTGGACCTCATGCAGCATTTAATTAGGCTCAGTATAAAAGACTTTTCTTAAACTAAACTTAAATATAAGCTACTAATTAATAATAATTTTCTTAATAAAACCTTAAGAATCGGAGTAAAAATTACTATGATTGCGTTGATTCAACGAGTTACCCAGGCATCTGTTTCAATCGATCAAAGAGTTATTGGCGCCATTCAACAGGGAATCCTGGGATTGATTGGGATAGAAAAAACCGATACGGAAGCGAATGCGGATAAGTTATTGGATAAAATTCTAGCCTATCGCATATTTGAAGATGCTGAGGAAAAGATGAATCTGAGTGTTAGGGATGTGAAAGGGGGTTTATTGCTTGTGTCCCAATTTACCCTTGTTGCTGATACAAAAACAGGGACGCGGCCTGGGTTTTCGACAGCGATGCCGCCAGAGCCTAGCAAACAATTATTTAGATATTTAGTCCAAAAAGCTCAGGAAAAACATAGACCTATCGCTACTGGAGCATTTGGGGCTTATATGCAAATTAGCCTTTGTAATGATGGGCCTGTGACGTTTCTTTTGAAAGGGTAATTAACTCCCATCTATAAAAAATCATTATTTTTCAATAAGATAAATTATCTCGCTGTTCTATTAATACTCTCTTAAGAATTAATTGATAACATTTTAACCAGCATGTTTAATTTTGCGAGGTTAGAAATGAGACGAGTATTAATTGCTGTTTTAAGTTTGGTTTTTTCAATGGCAACATTGGCAGGATCATCGCTTCGCATGAAGATCGATGGGCCTGTAAATAATAATCGTTATTTTTTGTATGTCACCCATGTTGGAGCGGTGAGCATCTTGAATGGTAATGCCGGAAGAGCTTATCCCATCGTAGAACAGGGAAATATCCAAACCATTATGGTGGTTGATGCGAGCAACATGAGTATGCATCCACAGAGATTACCTGCATCGTGTAATATTTCAGTCGATGGTAATCAGACAGTTACCGTCAGAGGAACGTTAGTTCAGGGAGCGAATGGAAATGCACAAATTAGTAATATGCGGTGTTCGGTCAATTAAGTATTAATTCAAAAATTAAAAACCCCCAGAAGGAAACGAGGATAACCAGTCTGAGGGTTTCTAAAACAAAAAAATCCCTGGAAGCATTTTCCAGGGATTTTGAATAAGAGCCTGGCGATAACCTACTTTCGCATAAGAGACTTACACTATCATCGGCGCTTTGTCGTTTCACTTCTGAGTTCGAGATGGGATCAGGTGGTTCCTACAAGCTATGGTCGCCAGACATATTAACTATATGCACGCTTCGCATGGTTATAGTTAATATGCCCCGGTATTAGCCGGGGCCTACTAAAAATTCTTTAACTTCGAAAGAGTGAATAAAACTTCTTTACAACTTGTTTGTCGTATCAATAAAACCATTTGGGTGTTATATGATCAAGCCTCACGGTCAATTAGTACTGGTCAGCTTCATACATTACTGTACTTCCACATCCAGCCTATCAACGTTGTAGACTTCAACAAACCTTTAGAGACCTTGCGGTCTGAGAGATCTCATCTTGGGGCAGGCTTCCCGCTTAGATGCTTTCAGCGGTTATCCTTTCCGTACTTAGCTACCCGGCAGTGCCATTGGCATGACAACCGGTACACCAGAGGTACGTCCATTCCGGTCCTCTCGTACTAGGAACAGCCCCCCTCAAATCTCTAACGCCCACGGCAGATAGGGACCGAACTGTCTCACGACGTTCTAAACCCAGCTCGCGTACCACTTTAAATGGCGAACAGCCATACCCTTGGGACCAGCTACAGCCCCAGGATGTGATGAGCCGACATCGAGGTGCCAAACACCGCCGTCGATATGAACTCTTGGGCGGTATCAGCCTGTTATCCCCGGCGTACCTTTTATCCGTTGAGCGATGGCCCTTCCATTCAGAACCACCGGATCACTAGAACCTGCTTTCGCACCTGCTCGACCCGTCAGTCTCGCAGTTAAGCACTCTTCCGCTCTTACACGCTATGCGCGATTTCCGACCGCGCTGAGAGTACCTTCGTGCTCCTCCGTTACTCTTTAGGAGGAGACCGCCCCAGTCAAACTACCCACCATGCACTGTCCCCATCCTGGATTACAGGATCAGGTTAGAACTCCAAGAATTTCAGGGTGGTATTTCAAGGGTGGCTCCATCTCGGCTAGCGCCGAGACTTCAAAGCCTCCCACCTATCCTACACAGAAACCCTCAAAGTCCAGTGCAAAGCTATAGTAAAGGTGCACGGGGTCTTTCCGTCTTGCCGCGGGTACACTGCATCTTCACAGCGATTTCAACTTCACTGAGCCTTGGGTGGAGACAGCGTGGCTGTCGTTACGCCATTCGTGCAGGTCGGAACTTACCCGACAAGGAATTTCGCTACCTTAGGACCGTTATAGTTACGGCCGCCGTTTACTGGGGCTTCGATCAAGAGCTTCTCATACCGAAGTACGATAACCCCATCAATTAACCTTCCAGCACCGGGCAGGCGTCACACCCTATACTTCCTCTTCCGAGTTCGCAGAGTGCTGTGTTTTTATTAAACAGTCGCAACCACCTGACTATTGCAACCTCTCTCAGCTCCATTCGTAAAGAACTTCACCTAACAGAGGCACACCTTCTCCCGAAGTTACGGTGCTATTTTGCCTAGTTCCTTCACCCAAGTTCTCTCAAGCGCCTGAGTATTCTCTACTCGTCCACCTGTGTCGGTTTTCGGTACGGTTACATTTCACCTGAAGCTTAGAGACTTTTCCTGGAAGCATGGCATCAGCAACTTCGTCACCTAAAAGGTAACTCGTCATCGCGTCTCAGAGTTAATAGAGTTCCGGATTTACCTAAAACTCCCTCCTACTCGCTTAAACCAGTTTATCCAACACCTGGCTTGCTTAGCCTTCTCCGTCATCCCATCGCAGTGAAATCTAGTACAGGAATATTAACCTGTTTCCCATCGACTACGCGTCTCCGCCTCGCCTTAGGGGCCGACTCACCCTGCGCCGATTAACGTGGCGCAGGAAACCTTGGACTTACGGCGTGCGGGTTTTTCACCCGCATTATCGTTACTCATGTCAGCATTCGCACTTCTGATATCTCCAGCACACTTCTCAATGCACCTTCGCAGACTTACAGAACGCTCCTCTACCACTCATACTTACGTATGAATCCAGAGCTTCGGTGGATGGTTTTAGCCCCGTTACATCTTCCGCGCAAGCCG